>JAEIGA010009530.1_pt1 | contig 14708 bp, 10 predicted proteins | sample 9270691 | NCBI WGS metagenome assembly JAEIGA01 (sample SAMN17057246, study PRJNA624740) | gut metagenome | biome: biome; isolation source: fecal sample | host: Bos grunniens | place: China: Xizang | collected 2019
CTACTTATTCCTCATTTCTCACTACTTTCACTTTTTTGCAAAAAAAGTCTGCGCTTTTCTTTGTTTGTTCATATATCCTTTGTAACTTTGTGCGATATATGTATGATAATACATATCGACAAGCGAAACCCCAATATAGAAACACAGAAAACATTAACTATTATACATTAAACTTTTTTAACATGAACAAACAATTTTACTTTTCAAAGGAGTATGTTACTCCCGAGGTAGAGGTCATCTCAGCAGTTGTTGAGAAGGGCTTCTCGGCAAGCTTTGGCGACGAGGGCTATGCTGGTGATGCTTACGGCATTGATGACAATGGCGAATTCTAAAAACTATTGCAACTATGAAGAATTTGTTTAAGAATTTGATGCTTGTTGCAGTAGCTGCAATGGGTTTCACTGCTTGCGAGCAGGTTGGTGTTGAGTCAGTAACCCCAGTTGCTCCTGAGGTTGAGATGACTGTTATCGCTGGTATGGACGACACTCGTACCTATATCGACGAGGCTAATGGTATGGTTCAGTGGAGCGCGGATGACCAGCTTAAGGTTATCGAGAACTCTGCTACTTACCGTAATACTACTACCACTACTATTGGCACAGATGGTAAGGCTAAGTTTGCTGTCTCTTTCCCTGAGAATACTTCTGATGCAGAGTTTACTTACAATGCCGTATTCCCTGCATCAGCAGTTGTAGAGGACGATGCTGATAAAGTAAATTCTGCTAAGGTAAAGGTTGAAATCAAAAATCAGCAGAATGCGACTGCAACATCGTTCGACCCACAGGCAGATGTCTTGGTTTCTAAGCAGCTTGTTTTCAATGATCAGCCAAAAGAGCTTAACATGCAGTTCAAGCGCCTTGTTGCTTTGGGTAAGATGACTTTGACGAATCTTCCTGTTGATGCAAAGATTGAGAGTGTTGTCTTCACTGCTGGTGCTGAAGATGTTTTGGCTGGTCGTAACTATGTTGACGCTACTACTGGCGAGGTTTCTCAGTATGGCTATTATGGTTCAAAAAACGCTCTCACTATAAACTACGCTGAGGAGGCTATCGCTACACGTGATATCTATTTTACTTGTAACCCATTCGAGATGGAGGCAGGTGAGACTTTCAAGGTAAAGGTTGTATGTGGTAATAAGTCTTATACTCGTGAGGTAGAGATTCCTGCAGGTCGCTCTTTGACATTCACTGAGGGTAACTTGGGTACATTCTCAGTAGATATGAAAAATGCTACTGTAGAGACTATTTCAGCATTTGCTGAGGGTGATTATGTTGTCCTTGCTTATTCAAATGACAAATATTACGCAATGACCTCTACGTCACCAAATGCTAACTATCGTGGTTATAAGGAGGTAGAGTATGATGGTGAGGCAGCATTTGCTACTATTGACGAAACTTTGAAGTGGACTATCGAAGCTGTGGATGGTGGCTATACAATGAAAGAGGTTAAAGGTCAATATATTTATTTGGGTTCTAATAATAATTACGCACAATTGTCAGATACTGCAACGACCTTGAAAATTACTCTACAAGATGACAATACTACCTACAAAATTAATATTGTAGGTAATGAAGAACGTTATTTAGGTTTTAATAAGAATTCTGGCCAGGAGCGATTTGCGTTCTATAAGAATACTCAGGTACACAACCTATATCTCATTCCTATTGCTGAGGATACTACTCCACGTTTTGAGGTAGGTCCTGAGACTTTGGAGTTTGATGCAGATGCTACTGCTATTGGTGATGACTACTTCACTGTAACATCTGTTAATGGTTTTGATATTACAAAGGTAACTGCCACAACAGAAGCTGATTGGTTTGTTATCGACGATTCTGAGGCTGCAGATGGTACATGGTATATGTGCCCTGAGACGAATGATGACGTAGAGCGCACTGCGGATGTAGTTTTCTCAGCAGAGGGCCTATCAGTTACTGTTAAGGTAAAGCAGCAGGCTGCCGAGGGTGCTGTAGTAGATACAAACATCACCGTTGCAGAGTTCCTTGAAAATAAGGATAAAGCTACTGAGTATACTCTTACAGGTAAAATCACAAGAGTTGCAAACACAACTTACGGTAACTTCGATCTTACTGATGCAACAGGTACTATATATGTATATGGTTTGCTTACTCCAGATGGTACAAAACAAACGCAGTGGGCTGAAGCCGGTCTAAAAGAGGGCGATATCATTACCATTAAGGGCAAGTACAACGAGTACAACGGTAGCCCTCAGGTTCAGGATGCTACCTACGTTTCTCACAAGGCTGTTGCAGTAGACAAGACTGCGCTTGAGTTTGCTGCTGAGGGTAGCTCTCAGGAGATTACTGTAACTTTGGTAAACGCAACTGATGCAATCATTGCAACTGTTGATAACAGCCACTTTACTGTAACTCTTAAATCAGGCACAATTTACACAGTTACTGCTCCAGCTAATGAGACCGAGAAGCCTATTGCTGCTAACCTTACATTTACTGCTGGTGAGCTTACTGCTACTGTTGCTCTTACTCAGGCTGCTCCTACTGTTGAGGGTGAGGTTCCAGGCGGTCGTGATGACTTTAATACTGTAGCAGCAAATACTAGCTACATTACTCGCACAACAACAGCAGGTTGGAAGGGTACTAACTGTGCTGTATTACAGGGTGGTACAGGTAACAGTCCTACATTTAGCTTTATTGGTGCAAACAACAGTACACGTGCCTTTACTATCAATGGTAAGACCACTGCTAAGGGTACTATTACTTCGCCAACTCTTACAACTGGTTGCGGTAAGCTCTCTTTGAACTATGGTATTGCATTTAGTGAGAGTAATGGTGTTGATTTCACAGTAACTATTAAGCAGAATGGTACTGCAGTTAAGACCTATAAGATTGATGTTAATTCTATTACTCAGAAGAAGGCTTATACTTGGGAGCAGGAGGTTAATGTTGCTGGTGACTTTGTAATTGAGATTACTAACAATTGTCCATCAAATAACTCAAGCAGTAATAAGGACCGTGTCTCTATTTGGGATATCGAGTGGACTGGTTACAACAACTGATCCACGGGTGGTGGCACGGGAGGTGATGTAACACCTCCCGCCACAGACCCTACAACGGGAACAGCAACCGAGAGTTGGTTGGAGTTGCCCGCAGAGCGAACAGACGGAGCATATCCCAATGCATCGGAGGTGAAGATATTGGAGAGTGGCGAGCGCAACTACACGCACTACTACGACAAAGATACCTACACATCGCTATGGGTGGCATATCCGCTCGAGTCACGACACATGGGGTCGCTATCACGCCCAGGAAGCTGGTCGTACAACCCGAACATATCGACAAGCTATCAGGTAAACCTCTGCAGTAGCAGTTACAACGACAAATACTCACGAGGACACCTTATACCAAATGCCTCGCGCAATGGCATCAAAGAGATGCAGTTGCAGACATTCTACGTCACCAACTCGGTGCCACAGATACAGGATAACTTCAACGGTGGCATCTGGCAGACACTCGAAGCAGCACTGCAGAGCGAGGCGAAGAGCGAGACGGTATATATCGTGACGGGCGTAGCCTTCAACAAGCAGGGCGAGAGCAAGACGATAACCTACACCACAGCCCAGGATGACAACAAGCGTGTGCCTGTGCCAAACTACTTCTACAAGGTGGCACTAAAGGTCGCAACAAACAGCAGTGGCGTGGTAACATCGGCATCGACAGTGGGCTTTTGGTTTGAGCACAAGACCTACACGACATCAGCATACGATAGTTATGCTGTGACGGTGGATCAGATAGAGGCTTGGACAGGATTTAACTTCTTCCCCAACCTCCCCGACACCATAGAGGTGGCTGCCGAGAAGAATAGCTCGTGGACAACGTTTAGCAACTTCTAATAATTAGGATTGAATCACACGATTCAATCCTAATTTTTTATGAGTAATACAAAGCAGAGAATATTCCTCATTGCTCATTGCTCACGCTGTTTTGCACTATAATTGCTTATGCTTGGCATATAACCAAAAAAAATTAAAGTATGCAAAGTGTAAACAAAGCTAATGGATTTAAGCTCAGCGTGATGACGCTGGCGATAATGAATGTGACGGCAGTGGTGAGCCTGCGTGGCCTCGCCTCCGAGGCCCTATATGGATTTCAGTCGGCATTCTACTACCTCTTCGCAGCCATGGTATTCCTCATTCCCACAGCAATGGTGGCGGCAGAGCTCGCAGCGATGTACGCCTCGAAGCAGGGTGGCGTATTCCGCTGGGTGGGCGAGGCTTATGGTCCACGTGTCGGATTCTTGGCGATATGGCTGCAGTGGATACAGTCGACGATATGGTATCCTACGGTGCTCACGTTTGGCGCTGTGAGCATCGCCTTTATAGGCACTGACACAACAGCCGATGCAGCACTCGCCTCAAACAGGGTATTCACCCTCGTGGTGGTGTTGGCGATATACTGGATAGCGACATTCATAGCCCTACGTGGCCTCGACTGGGTAGGCAAGGTGAGCAAGTGGGGTGGCATAATAGGCACGATAGTGCCCGCAGCGCTGCTCATACTCCTCGCAATAATATATCTTGCTAAGGGCGGCCACAGCAACCTCGACACCCACACACGATTCTTCCCCGACCTATCGAACTTCTCGAACCTTGTGCTTGCAAGCTCTATATTCCTATTCTATGCGGGTATGGAGATGATGGGTATTCACGTGATGGAGGTCGACAACCCCAAGCGCAACTACCCACGTGCCATAATCATAGGCTCGTTGGTCACCGTGGCGATATTCATTCTCGGCACCTTTGCCCTCGCTGTTGTTGTGCCTGCAAAGGATATGAGCCTCACACAGACACTGCTCTTAGGCTTCGACAACTACCTAAGCTTCTTGCACATGTCGTGGCTCGGCTCTGTGGTTGCCATAGCCCTCGTCTTTGGCGTGCTGGCGGGCGTGCTAACATGGGTGTCAGGACCTTCGAAGGGTATATTCACCGTAGGCCGTGCGGGATACCTGCCCCCATTCTTCCAGAAGACAAATAGCCGTGGCGTGCAGCGCAACATACTCCTTGTGCAGGGTGTCATAGTGACAATCCTCGGCATGCTATTCGTCGTTATGCCCTCGGTGCAGTCGTTCTATCAGATACTCTCGCAGCTAACAGTGCTACTATATCTTATAATGTATATGCTAATGTTCTCGTCAGCCATAGTTCTGCGCTACAAACGACCAAACATCGAGCGACCATTCCGCCTCGGACGTGGCAATGGCCTCATGTGGATTCTCGGAGGCCTCGGCTTTGCCGGCTCGCTCCTCGCATTTGTGCTTAGCTTCATACCGCCATCACAGATTGCCGTGGGTAGCAAGACAGTGTGGTTCTCGGTGCTTATCGTAGGCTCGCTCATAGTGGTGGTAATACCCTTTATCATCTACGCCATGCGTAAGCCATCGTGGAAGGCGGCTGATGCTGATATAGAGCCCTTCGGGGAATAAATTTGTTGTTATAAGGGGTCGATTGCGTCCCCTAACAAAAAGTCCCGACAATGAGCAGTACCTCAAGTACAGCCCATCGTCGGGATTCTTGCCGAGTGTAGCACTCGACGCCCTTCTGACAACAAATTTGTTTATTGTGGTAAGAGGTCACCTTCGACCTCTATCGTCAAACAATATTTTGATGTTAATTTGCAGAACCGTAGCCCGAGAGTGGGTGGAGCGACACTATCCAAATATCGCCGTAGCGTGTCGAGCCCGAGAGCTTGATATGAGAGTTGCCGCTGCCAATGCTCACGCTATACTCGTTCAATAGCTGCTGCTTAGGCTCTTTCTCAATGTCGTCAGAGTCGGTAATCCACAGACGGGTAAGAAGGCCTGTCGACTTATCAATCTCGTAGCCCCAGAGAGTCACGGCGTGGTGCAACGATGCGATATTCTCGCTGAGCGACACGGTCATCGCCGCAATACCATGGTCGAAAGCCTCCACAACAAGCTCTGTAAACTTGCGAAGACGTGCCTCGCCCTGCAAGCCCGAACCATTACCCCAAATGTAATAGTTGTTGTAGCAGTAGGTATACATGTTTGGATACTGTGTTGGGAATAGGTCGTGCTTGTAGCCACGGTAAAGGTGTGGCTCGATGCTTGACCATACGCTGCTAAAATAGCCACCAGAGCTTAGTGGGTATGCCTGTGAGCCTGACGATGCATACTCGCCGCCGCAGAGCTTACCCTCGAAATACCATGGAATAGCCTCCTCGGGGTGACCTCCCTTTTCGTTGTTCCACTGGTCGTGATAGACCTCCATAAGTGCAAGCTCGTATGGCTCAAACGAGCCATATATCTTGGTGCCAGGACCATTTACAGCTGTTGAAGGAAGGGTATTTCCCGCAGCAACATAACGATCCTGCCACCACTGAATCATATTTGACGATGCAGCAGCCCAGCACATGTTGATGTCGCCATTGTCGCCCTTACCCTTCTTGTTTACGTCGTACCAACCCGATTGCTGCGTCACGCCCTCGGCAAAGACAATCTGTGTGCCCGAGGCTACGGCAGAGGCTGTGATTGTAACGGTGTTAGAGGTTACGCCATTATACTTGGCATATACCGAGTAGTTGCCAGCATTGTATGTGCTAAACGATGTGCCGTTGAGCTCAGCGCTGTTCACATATATCTCGCATTTGTCGGTAAACGGTGTGTTGCCGTCAGCCTTTACACTAAATGTCACGCTATCTGTGCCATTTGCCTTAAGCGATGTCTTCGATGCCGAGAGGGTCAACGATGTTGGCACGTACTCCGTTACGGTGATAGTAATCCTGTTTGACGTTTTTGTGCCCTTAGTGGCATATACCTCGTATGTGCCAGGTGTCGTTGACGAGAACTCCGACGAGTACCACTTGCCACCGACATAAATAGTGCAGTCGTTGGTCACATCACTGCCATCTTGCATCACTCTAAACGTTACGCTGTCCGAGCCATTGCCCACAATCGATGACTTTGAAGCTGATAGCTCAAGGTCGCCCTCGACAACGGGTGTATCTATGCTGCCCTCAAACTTAAAGTGGCGTGTGATACCGTCGGTAAAGGTGATGTCGGCATGGAGCGTTGTTGTGCTGCCGCTCTTTGAGATGTAGAGAACGCCACTCTTTGCGCTCTTCGACACACCGCCCACGGTGATGTTCGAGGCGTTGAAGTAACCCTTGAGGTGACAGTAGCCGAGAGCGATATGCTCGTATGCGCCCGACGCAATGCCGTCGATGGCGTTTATGCGGAGCGTAATTGCATCGCCCGAAGAGTTGTTGCCCACGAGCGTGTGATAGGCATCTGTCGTGTTGTTGATGTTGAGCGACGATAGGGTAATATCGGGCTGAGCGCTCGATGTGCTACCGCCGTTGCCACCACCCACCTGACCGCCGTTCTCGACGTTTAGCTCACCGATATACTGCACATTAACGGTTTTGCCTTTATTGTCGATAAGAGTAATGTCAATAATATAGTTGCTACCGCTCTTTGCTACCACCATCTTTGAGCCACTTGCGAGGCTTGCATATGATGACAAGCCAAGGCTTCCTGCATTACGTGTGGTAAATAGGTAGCTGTTGTCGCCAAACCACGATGTGCCAATCCACGTATATTCGCCCTCGTTGATAGAGTCGCTTGTTGCATACTTCGCTGGAATGTGCACGTCGAAGTATGTGTTGTTGAAGTAGGCACGGAAGCCGATACCGTAGCTACCCGATACTCCTGAAACACCAGATTTAAATGTGGTGATATGGTAGTCGGGATTAAAGTCACTTGCAATGCCGCCACCGTCATTATCCTCGACAACCTCCTCTTCGACCTTGTTGTCAGCGCTAAGTTCCAAATTGATTTTTGAGCTACCGCCTGCCGACATCTTGAAGTCACGATTGAGGCTCTTAACGATAGTATGCGCACGTCTACCCTCGACATATACGTTGAACTCGAGCTCGGCGTTTGGAATCATAGTAGGGAAGATAAGCACCGAGGCAATAGGCTCCGTAGCGAAGTTGTGCTGTGTGAAGTCGGCAATGTGCGATGTGGATGCCGAGGCAGTGTTACTATAACCTGTGTAGATGTTGTAGTTATAGCACTGCTCCAAGCTAAACTCCTCGCCTGAGCTGCGTGCTACCATCTCGATAGCCACACCCTTAGAGATGTCGGTGTCGGTGTAGTCAGAATCCAATGTCAGGTTGTAGTCAACCTTGTGCATAAGGAGGCTAAAGCTCATAGGAATAGTTGCAGACTCGGAGCTAATCTCCATAGCCTCGTCGTAGCGTGCAGCCATGTAGATAGCCTCGTCGTGGCGGCTCAGGATTGCATCGTCGCCCATAGCGGGGTAGATAGCTGTGCATTGGGTGTATGAGCCAGCGGCTACGCTGCCCGAGAAACGTGCTGTCTTGCCTTCGTTGCTGATATCCTCGGCAGAGGTAATCTCAAAGGTGTAGTACTTGGTTATTGAGCCTGTGAGCGCCAAGGTGATGCGGTCGCCAACCTCCCACTCTGTGCGGTTGCCATCGAGCATGAGGCGGGTATCGTCGTCGCTATTAGCAACAACAGAGATGTTGATCATCTCGGGCTCAACAACGGGATTTTCAATGTCGATGTCGGTAGAGCACGACGCAAGAAGAAGCATAAGGGCAGCGCCCAAATAGTGTAAATACTTTGTCATGGTGCCAAAATTTAAATGACGTTTTCCTCTTTAAAATCTGGTGCCTCGACACCACTCAAAATAAAACCCTGTTCAACTTCCACCTCAATAAGTTCAAGGGTGGGGGATGTGTAATTTTTCTTTTCTGTCATCATTCTATATTTTTAACCCTAAAGGAGTGCTCAGCTAAGTTGCTGAACACTCCCGAAAGATTTTTATTTGTTTGCTGAACCGTAGCCCGAAAGTGGGTGTATCGATACTATCCAAGCATTGCCGTAGCGTGTTGAGCCCGTAAGCTTGATGTGCGACTTACCCTCGCCAATGCTTACGCTATACTCGTTCAAGAGCTGCTGCTTAGGCTCTGAAGTAAGGTCGTCAGAGTCGGTAATCCACAGACGAGTAAGAAGACCTGTCGACTTATCAATCTCGTAGCCCCAGAGGGTCACGGCGTGGTGCAACGATGCGATATTCTCGCTTAGCGAGATAGTCATGCTGGCAACACCGCGGTTGATTGACTCAACAACGAGGTTAGAGAAGTAGAGTAGACGCTCCTTGCCCTGCAACGATGAACCATTACCCCAAAGGTAGTAGTTGTTGTAGCAGTAGGTATACATGTTTGGATACTGCGATGGGAAGATGTCGTGCTTGTAGCCACGGTAGAGGTGTGACTCGATGCTTGACCATACGCTGCTATAGTAACCACCAGCGCTGAGAGGTGTTGCCTGTGAGCCTGCTGAGGCATACTCACCACCATAGAGGCTACCCTCGAAATACCATGGAATAGCCTCCTCGGGGTGACCACCCTTTGAGTTGTTCCACTCGTCATGGTATACCTCCATAAGTGCAAGCTCGTATGGAGAGAATGAGCCATAATTCTTAGTACCAGGACCATTTACAGCTGTTGAAGGGAGGGTATTTCCCGCAGCAACATAACGATCCTGCCACCACTGAATCATATTTGACGATGCAGCAGCCCAGCACATGTTGATGTCGCCATTATCGCCCATGCCCTTCTTGTTTACGTCATACCAACCTGAGCTGATTGTTACGCCCTCGGCAAAGTGAATCTCTGTGCCTGTCTCTACTGCTGTAGCTGTGATGATAATCTCGTTAGACTTAACATCTCCCTTAGTAGCATAGATTGTATACTCGCCAGCAGTGGTTGTGGCAAACTTATTACCATTTACGATACTGCCGTTAGCATATATCGTACACTGGTTTGTTACGTTACCACCATCCTGAATAGCGGTGAGCACAGTGCTATCAATGCCGTTAGCCTTGATAGTTGTTGTTGATGCCTCGAGAGTGATAGGCTTCTCCTCCTCGACGATAACCATCTTGGCAGTAACCTTAACCTCGTTAGAGGTCAACTCCTCGTACTTAGCATAGAAGGTGTAAACACCAACCTCGGTTGTCGAGAAGGTATTACCCTCGAGAGCAGTGTTGTCAGCAGCATTGTAGATAGTGGCATCTACCTCCTCGTTGTTGAGGGTTGCGGTAAATGTTGCCACCTGCTTGCCGTCGGCATCAATAGTCTTGTTGTCGACATCCAAAGCCAACTCATCATTGTCTGGCGTTGGAGGTGTTGGAGTGTCGATAGGCTCGGTTGCCTGAACGCCGATAGGGTTAGAGATCTCGTTGCCAAGCTTAGCAAAGAATACATACTCGCCAGCATACTTTGTCTTGAAGGTGTTGCCCTCGAGAGCCTCTTGTGTCTCGGCAAAGAGGATTGTGGCATTTACCACATTCTTGTTCTGGTCGGTAACAGTAAATGTTGCTGCGTCGACGCCGTCGGCAACAATTGTAAACTTATCTACCGAAAGGAGTAGCGTCTGTGTTGGATCTACGGGTGGCTGAGGCTCGCACGCTGCGATGCCGAGGAGTGCCACCAATGCAAAAATTAATCTTTTCATAATAATATAAATATGTAGGGTGAGAAGAGCTATGCCTCCTCACCCATTAATCGTTATTACTTTACTCGCTCAAGAACAACGTCGCTAAGAGCACACGCCTCCATGAACAAATAGCTGCCACTATATACCGATGGACGGTATGTGCCGTAGAAGAACTCCTCGCCTGCGTGACATGCACCGATGACAAGGGTGTTGCCATCAGCCGAAAGTGTTACAGGGAATGTCACAGGTGCAGCACCCTGATTCTCGTAGTCACCACCGTAGAAGTTAACAATGTCGTTATCCCAGTTGTAGAGAGGACAAGATGTCGATGTAGGCACTGAGAGTGTATCGCCCTGACCAATCTCAAGGAATATCTTTGGACCATAGTCACGGTAGATTAGGTTAGGACTATATGAGTAGTACTTAGGACGCTGCTCGAGGAGGTCTGCTGGGCTGTAGAAATTAACCTTCTCGTAGACGCCCTGAGCAGAAACCTGATAAGGGAAGCCAATGATAACAAGGCGATTCTGGTTGCGATAATCGGTGTTGGTCTTGTCGTCAACACCCTGAGCAATGGTTACAATCTCGCTAACACGTGCCTCAACCAAGTTCTCCTGAATAAGGTCGTAGGTGAGTCGCCACTCGCCAAGGAGCGATGTGAATAGCTCTGACTCTACACGTGGTGCTGGAGCCTGTGCTGCGGTGTTTCCGGTAGTAGCCTTGATAGTTGCAGTCTTCTCAGCATTCTCAATAATAACCAATGCAGTGTACTCAATCTCTGGCCATAGATTGTCCATCTTGATTGTAAGACCTGTTGTGGCGATTGATGCTACCTGCTCGGCGCTAAGTGCTGTACCCATCTTTGAGGCGATATACTCATCGTCATAGCCCTCGCCACGACGCTCCATAAGCTCAGGAGTTGGGCGGAATACAACACTTGCTGAAGCTGCACCCTCACAGTAGAGGTTGAGGTTAAGGGTGTTGTGAGCATTCTCCGCTGGCTTAGAGATAGACATAGTAATCTCTGGCGCTGCAAGCGTCTTTTTGGTGGTTGTGAAAGGAATGGTTGCAAGAGCATCGCCGCCCTTCTTATCCTTAAGATATACTATGCAGTAGTAGTCTGTTTCAGGAGTGAGGTTTGCACAAACCTCGTCGCAAGACGACGTAAGATGCCATGAGCCTGAGTCGTTACGCTGGATAAGTGACTTGATGATAGCAGTACCACCATTTGAGTAGTAATACTCGTAGTCAGCAACTGAGCGTACCCATACCCAGTACTCCGAAACTGATGAGTCGGGAGTAGCTTTAATACGTACAGAGGTAGATGTGATGTCAGAAAGGTTGGTAGTTACACCAGCATCTGACGATGGCTTGCTAAGAGTTCTAAACTCCTTGTAATAGATGTCGCCAACGATATTAGGATATGGTGTAGCGCCGTCTGACTTAGCAGCGATGATGTAGTACTCGCTATCTTCACGCATACGCATGTCGTAGTCGCTATATCTACCACCATTAACCCAGTCTACATCCACAGGACCATTATCACGAATAGCGATACCCTCGGTAGTGAAGTAAGACTCGATAGTCTGGCCATAGAACTCCAAAGAGGCCTTGTCGATACACTGGAATAGGATGCTGCCAGGAAGCTCGATAGTGAATGACACGTTGTCGTAACCGATGTTCTTAATCTTGATAGGGTTGTTGCTCTCGTCTGCTGTGGTTGTAAACGTAAGCTTCTTTGGAGAGCTCAAGATGTTGCTATTAGTGGCACGAAGAACAGCATATAGGTTGTACTCAGTCTCGCCATTAAGCTGCTCAACGGTGAGTGTGGCACTGCTCTCGATAACTGTCGAGTTGCGGGCAAACATCTCGTCGATGCTTGGTGCTGCATAATCTTTAGCAACTACGGCGTATCCAAGAGTACCTGGCACTGTTGTGCTCACCTTGAAGGTAAATGACTCTGCGGTTATCTCGCCAGCAGTAAGCGTAATCTCGGGCTTAGTGTCTGGTGTTGGCTCTGGCTCTGGATTGTCAGGCTGACAACCAACCACGAACATCATACTTGCGATAAACGCAAAAAGAGTGAATAGTTTTCTCATGGTAATTTTTAGGTTTTATGTTAATTATCTCTTTTCAAAGTCGTATCCCTTTAGGGATTATCCATATATTTGGCGCAAAAATAGTCAAAAAAAGTTAATTGCCTAATAAAATTGTAACTGCTCGGCTCTTTTTTGCTATTGGGTTTGTCTATCTCTCGCCGAAGTATATGTCTAACAGCTCCTTAGCGGCTATAAACGACGATAGTTTAGCATCGAGCACTCGCTGCTCAACCTCTGATAATCGTGCCTCAATCTCGGGGTTGTTGTAGAAGCTCGACTTCAGCGTCTCGTTGATAGTCTCGTACATCCAATACTTATTCTGGCGGTTGCGGTTTGACATGAAGTAGCCATTTAGTTCAATATGTTGTAGATATTGCTCCACGCCTTGCCATACCTCCTCGAGGCCTGTGCCCTCGAGTGATGAGCAGGTGTAGACCTGTGGTCGCCACTCCGACTCGCCGAGAGGGAAAAGGCGTAAAGCACCTTGGTACTGTGCCTTAGCAAGCTCGGCCTTCTTCACGTTCTCGCCATCAGCCTTGGTGATGACCATCATGTCGGCCATCTCCATGATGCCTCGCTTGATGCCCTGAAGCTCGTCGCCAGCACCCGATATTTGAAGCATCATAAACATGTCGACCATAGAGTGAACGGCCGTCTCGGACTGGCCAACACCCACCGTCTCGATAAATATCACGTCGAAGCCCGCAGCCTCACATAAGACGATAGTTTCACGTGTCTTGCGAGCTACACCGCCGAGCGAGCCTGCCGAGGGTGAGGGGCGCACAAAAATCTTGGGGTTATGACAGATGCTCTCCATGCGTGTTTTGTCGCCAAGGATTGAGCCGCCACTGCGCTCCGATGAGGGGTCGATAGCGAGTACCGCCAACTTGTGATTATACGACGTAACCATGTTGCCGACAGCCTCAATAAAGCTCGACTTACCAGCGCCAGGAACACCCGTAATGCCTATGCGGACAGACTTGCCAGAGTGGGGTAGACACCTCTCTATAATCTCTTGTGCCTGAGCATAATGCAGAGGGTTGTTGCTCTCGATGAGGGTAATTGCCTGAGCAAGGATTGTGATGTTGCCCTCGAGGATGCCTTGAACATACTCGTCGGTGGTCATCTGACGTCGCTTCTTGCGCACAAAATAGGGGTTTACCACTGGTTGACTCTCCACGCCGTCGGTGACGTTGAGGGCACTGTCGTGATGATGGTCGAGATACTCTTTCTCGTAATGTTCTATCTTTGTAAATGCCATATATACTGAAGTTTATCTATTTAATATCGAATTTAGTTCACTCTCTCTAAGTTGTGATAACGACCCGAACCATTGTAGCTTTCGACTGCTTGTGTGGAATATTGTGCAGAAAGGCACGTAGCTGACGCCAAAATTTGTGAATGTGTGGCTGTCGTTGTCAAAGGCTATGATGGTGTTGTTTGTTGTTAGGCTGCGTAGCATATCCTCCTCGAAGCCATCTTGCTCGAGCGTGAGTAACACGATGTCAATCACACTGTTATAGGCTGTTGCCATCTCCGAGAAAGAACGTATTGCAACTATCGAGGGCTCGCTCTTCGAGTGCATGAAAATAAGGCATGTAAACTCCTTGTCGATGAGCTTGAGGTCGGAGCCTACTGACGAGTCTACATCGATTGTGGGTATGCGCTCTCCAATGCGCAACATTTGGCCCTCTGCACTTGTTGTGTAGGCCAGGGCGCAAAGGATTATTGTGAGAAGTCTTTTCATAATCCACAAAGATACGTAAAAAAATATTAAAGAGCAATGCGCAAGTGTAAAAGTTAAAAAAGAATCGAAAATATTTCGCCGTTTCAAAAAGATATACTATCTTTGACTGATTTTTGATATAAAGAAACTGAAACGGAAAAACAAATAAATACTAAGTTAAACTTTATAAATACTAAACATTATGAAAGTATCGCACATTGAGCATCTCGGCATCGCCGTGAACAGCCTTGAGGAGGCAATTCCTTACTGGGAGAACGTATTGGGTTTGAAGTGTTATGCTATCGAGGAGGTAGCTGATCAGAAGGTTAAGACCGCATTCTTCATGCTTGGTCAGACTAAGA
>JAEIGA010009531.1_pt1 | contig 14707 bp, 24 predicted proteins | sample 9270691 | NCBI WGS metagenome assembly JAEIGA01 (sample SAMN17057246, study PRJNA624740) | gut metagenome | biome: biome; isolation source: fecal sample | host: Bos grunniens | place: China: Xizang | collected 2019
GGTTATTTTGAAAGAAGATAACGGCGACTACGAACTCGACCTTGAAACACGAATTGAGGACAAAGACTATATCGTAAACGACAAAATCATTGTTTGCGATACGCCGTGGGGGGCGCAAGGGTTTAGGGTTTATAATCCGCAAAAGAAGAACAACAAAATCACTTGTACCTGCAAGCACTTATTCTATGACAGCGCAAGCTATTTAATTGACGACGCTAATGTCGTAGATAAGACTTGCAACGACGCGCTCGACCATTTGAATAACGCCTGCGACACGGAAACGCCGTTTACAACGCTTTCGGATATTCAGCAGATAAATTCCGCAAGGGTTGTGAGAAAGTCGCTTGAAGAAGCGATTAACACGGTTTTGGAGCGTTGGGGCGGACATCTTGTTCGTGATAACTTCAATATATCAATATTGAGCGAAATCGGGCAGGACAAGGGCGTTACTTTGAGATATGGAAAGAATATTCAGGATATAGCTGTCAAGGAAGATTGGAGCAAGGTTGTAACGAAGCTTTTACCCGTCGGCAAAGACGGCTTGACGCTTGACGAAAAGTATGTTACGACAAACGACCTGAATACAAGCGAAGATAACTACGGGCGAGTTTACGAAAAGCCGTACACAAAGACGGTATCATTTACGCAGGACTTGGAAACGGAAGCATACGAAGTAAACGGCAAACTTAACGAAGAAGAATACAATATCGCTTTACTGCAAGACCTTAAAGCGCAAGCAATCGCCTATATCCGCGAAAATTGCATACCGAAAATAAACTACACCGTAAAGGCAAATGTTGAGAATGTAACAGATGTCGGCGATACAATCGAAGTGTACGACGAACGACTGAACATAAACCTTATGACGAGCGTTATTTCGGTTAAGTGGGATTGCATACAAAAGCGATATATCGAAGTCAATTTCGGTAACTTTTCGCAAAAGCTTAAAAACCTTGTTACGACGGTTACAAACTCGACAAAAAGCGAGGTAAAAGACACCGTCAATAACGAGGTTATACCGCAAGTAGAAGTTAAGCTGAAAGAAGCATACGCGGAAATTTGGGACGCGCTCGGTAACAGCTATTGTATTTACGACGGCGACCAAATATTGATTGTTGATAAGCTACCGAAAGAAGAAGCGCAAAACTGTATCAGGTTTAACAGCGCAGGCATAGCGTTCGGAAAGAACGGCATAAACGGGGCATTTACTTCCGCTTGGACGATTGACGGAACGCTGAATATGCAGGCGGTAAATGTAATCAACCTTGTAGCGGATATGATTAAGGGCGGAACGCTGAAACTCGGCTCGACGGAACAGCAGGGCAGGCTTGAACTCTACGACAGCGCAAACAAGTTAATCGGCGAAATGAACGCAGGCGGATTGACTATGTACGCAAATGACGGCTCTTATATCAAAATCAATAACGAAGTAGGTTTTGCGGGATATGACAAAAACAACAATAAGATTTATTGGGTGGACGGAGAAACTTTCTGCACAAAGAAATTTGTTGCAAATAATGAAATCACAGTCGGGGGCATTTTGCGTATGCTACCGATAACGACAAGTACAAACAAGGGTATAGGGTTTGTCGCAGTATATAATGAATAAAGGGGGCTAAATATGGCATTATCGGGAACAATATCGGGTGCGTATAGAGGTTATACGCTTCAAACTTCTTGGACGGCTACGCAAAATACGGCAGGGAATTATAGCGATATTACGGCAACGCATAAGCTTGTATGTGATAGCACTTTTGCCCTTTATATTGACGGAAGAACGAACTCCTGCACGGTTGACGGAACGGCGAAGAACTTTACAAGTGGAGCAATCAGCACGGGCGGTGGAACGACAATCACGCTCGGTACGACGACGCACAGAGTATATCACAACGCCGACGGCACGAAGTCGCTGACGATGACAACCGTATTCAATATGCAGGCAGATATTGTCGGAACTTGGGTGTCAAACATTACGGCGACGGGAACAATTACCCTGAACGCAATTCCCCGTCAGGCGACTATCACGGTGGCAAACAACTTCAACGACGAGCAAAACCCGTCCTTCACTTTCTCGAACGCAGGCGGATTTCAGATGTCGGCGTATTTGAGTTTTGCAGGGCAAACAATTAGCCGTTCGGGGCTTGGAAACGCTACGAGCGGAACATACACCTTTGCGCTGACGGAAGCAGAAAGAGAGAAACTCCGCAACGCTACGCCGAACAGCAACACAATGGCGGTTACATACGGGCTTCAAAGCGTTATAAGCGGAACGACATACACAAGCACAAACGCCAAGACGATGACGATTGTAAATGCAAATCCTACTGCTCCGACGCTTACTTATAGCGATACAAATTCAACCACGACGGCTATCACGGGGAATAATCAAAGAATTATCCGAAACAAATCAATCTTGACGGCTGTAATTGGCGTTGCAGGCTTCAAAAAAGGCGCAACAGTAAAAGAATATAGAACGACAATAAATGGCGTTACAATCGGGGGAAATGGAACGAAAAACTTCGGTACGGTAAACCTTGCTACGAACGGCGAACTCGTAACGACTGTAACGGACAGCAGGGGCAACACGGCGACAACGAAAAAGACTGTTATTATTGACGATTGGATCACGCCGACGGCGAGCGTTCAGCTTTACAGAATAAACAATTTTGAAACTTCAAGCCGATTGAAGATTGACAGCACATATTCAAGCCTGAACGGGAAGAATACAATCACTTGTCAATACTGCTATAAAAAGACCACCGACAGCGCATATTCATCGTGGACGGCGGTTGCGAATAATACGCTGATTACATTGAGCCTTGACAATACAGCCGATTTCAATGTAAAAATCCGTATTCAAGATAAATTGTCGGGTTGGATTGAAGCGTCGAAAGACCTGCAAAAGGGTATTCCGATAGTCTTTGTTGACACGAATTTGAACAGCGTCGGGATTAACGCCCTTCCGCAACTCCCGAATTATTTTGAAGTAAATGGCTCGGGAAGTATATCGGGGGCGTGGACGATTAAGGGCGACAGCAATGTCGTAGGAAACCTTAATGCAAACGGCGACCTAAAATGGAAAGGCGTTATGATAGTAGCGCAGGGGACTTCAAACGGCGGAACTTACATCAAGTTCGCTGACGGAACAATGATATGCACCAAAAAGCATTCAATCACAACGGCTTGCCAAAATGCTTGGGGGAGTATGTATTATAGTGGGGAAATCAATATCGGCTCGCTTCCTGCTAACTTTACAGCCGTTCCTGCTGTTACAGCACTTTCAACGGGGGCGAATGAGTTCTTCTTGGGAAGTATAAGAAATACAACAACTTCCACTTGGGGGCAAATGTATATTTATCGCCCGTTATCAACAGGTTCATCAAGTTATGTGGTTGATTTAGTTGCCGTAGGGCGTTGGAAATAAGGGGGAAAGGATATGGAAAAGCAATTAGAAATTGAACACAGATTGACGGCTACGGAAGACCGTGAAAAGGCGAATACAAGACGAATTGAAAAACTTGAAAAAGTCGTCGAAGCTATCCACGATTTATCGAATACTATGGTTAGATTGGTTGAGCAAATCAAGGCAACGAACGAGAACGTTCAAGACCTGAAAACAAAGGTGGACGCTATCGAACAAGAGCCTGCCGAGAGTTTTAAGGCGTTAAAAAAGACGGTTATTACTTGCATTGTAACCGCCGTCGTGAGTGGTATTGTCGGTGCTATAATCGGTTTAATCATTTAAAGAAAGGGGGAGCAGTTACGCTTCCCTTTTTTAATTACTTTATTTATTTTACAATTTGTTTTATACTTTGAAAAGGTAAGTAGAATAATTCAGGCAATAGATTGGAGCGAGATTATTGTTTTTTAGGCATAAAAAGCCCTACGAATAGAGCCAAAAAAGCGGAATAATTCAGTATAATGAGTTATCGCTTCGAAAATTACTTCAAGTTGTGTAAGCATTGAATAACGCTCGTCCATATTCCCTTACACAGCCCATAACCGAGCCAAGCCGACCCGTACCCGTTGTTTATAGTCAGCCGTTCCGTTCCCTGACTTGACCGTGTACAGCGTTTGAAGTGCCACCGTAGCACGGGAGCGATTTTCTGCATTGGCACGCCCGAACCCGAATTTTTATAGAGATTTCGCTCACTCTTACGCAATATGAATTTATACAAAAGTGTAATTGAATTTCAAATAAAAAGCCGACAGCGTCAGCCTTTTATGGGTTATCATCTAACAACCGATGTATCAGCAGTTATTTGATACCCCTTAATTATAGAATATATTTCCTGAAAAGTAAAGAGTTATATTTTCAAGAAGATTTTAAGTTCTAAATCATCTAACTGCTTATTCCACCTTGTATTGTGTTTCGTCTTCGTGTATTCCACTCTATCAATAATCGTTTTTAGCAGGGCGTTCTTATCGGCAGGGGATAAATCCCAATATCGTTTTAAGACCTTTTCTAAAATAGGTATAGCCCTTTTTGCCCTCACGTCTTGATTAGATATAGAACTGTTTTCGAGCGATAATAAACTCGCTTGGAGCAGTTCTTTTTCTTTTTCCAAAACCGCCATTCTTTCAAGGAATTTTGATTTTGAGTAAATACCTTCTTCAAGCATTTCGCAAGCCTTATTTATCATCTTTTCTTTTTTTGCGAGTTGCTTTTTAATAATATTGATTTCCGCAAGGGCGGTTTTCCTTTGATTTGTGAGTTCTTCTTCGTAATTATCAAGGAAGTAATTGAAGTCGGCGAGTTCGGCTTGTAGTTCTTCTATCAGCTTTTTTTCAACGACATCAAAGTACGACAAGACATTTTTACAGCCGTCTTTATAACAGCGCAATTTCGTCGTTGCTTTCTGCATTGTAGAGCCACACATAGAACACTTCACAAGAGAAGCAAGCGGATTTTTCAAGTTGGCGGATTTTTTTACCTTAACGGACTTGATTGCAAGCTTTTCCTGCGCCCTTTCAAAAAGGTATTCGTCTATTACTGCGTTGTGTTTGCCCTTGATATACACCGTTTTTGCCCTCGTATTCTGTCTTATATAGCCGATATATAATTTATTGGATAAAATCCTTTTAACAGAAAGATTACTCCAAATATCGTCTTTTAACGGCTTTATACCGTTAGCGTCAAGATATTTACGAATATCGGATATTGAATAGTTCTCGTTCACGAATTTATGAAATATCAATTCTACGAATTGCGTTTCTTCGTTTGGTACGAGTACAAATCCACGCATATCCCTTTCTTTTGAAAAACCATACGGCAGGGTTGAGCCGATGAAATACCCTTCTTTTTGCGCCTGCAACCTTCCACGAAGCAAACGGCGTTTAATAACCTTGTATTCACGACGGGACATAAACAGCCCGAACTCGAAAAATTCTTCGTCGAACTCGTTTCCGTTCGATAGATCATAAACCTTGTTAAGAGTGTAAATCTTTGTTCCCGACCTTTTGAATGTTTCGGCGATTTCTACTTGGTCTATTTGATTACCCCTTGACAGCCTTTCAAGTTCTACAACGACAACGCCGTCGTACATACCGCAATCAACATTATCAAGCATTTTAAGGGCTTCGGGACGGGCTTCTAAACTTTCCCCTGAAACGACTTCCTTGAATATATCCACGATAAGAAGGTTATTTCGCTTGCAGTAATCCGTAAGCATTCGTTCGTGCCTTGCGAGCGTTTCTTCAAGGCTTTCATCTTCCCTGCTTTTACGCAGGTATAGAGCGACCTTTCTAATTACCATTAGCAACGCCGTCCTTTCGTGTTTGCTTTAAGAAATTTGCGTAAAGTTTAATAAGCTTTAATTCTCTTACTGTAAACTCGTTTGTCGTGTAGGTATAAGACAGTTCAGGCTCACCGTAAACAAGTTCTTCCAAAGAGCAATTAAAGCATTTAGATAATTTTAATAAGGTTTGAAGGCTGATATTCTCACAGCCCCTATTCCACCACGAATTGACGGTGGAAGTGGAAAGACCGCACGCACGGGCAAGTTCACTCCTATTCATATTATAGGAAGCCATAAGCGTTTCAAGACTTCTTAAAAATTCCATATATTTCACCTCTTTTAATAAATTGTAACACAAACGAAAAAAAATTCAACAAAAGAGTAAAAATTTTTTGAAAATGGGTAAAAATTGTTTGACTTTTGTAAAAATTTAGTTTATAATGATTATACAAATGTGGAAGGAATTGACACATTTGAATACTAACGGGAGGTATAAAAGGGGCTATGAGGTTCAGAAACTTGGAAGCAGAATTCGCAAGAATGGGCTTATCGGTTGAAGAAGTTGGGCGTGAACTCGGGTTTTCAAAAGTTCTTATGTATAACAGACTTAACGGAAGAACGAATTGGACTTTGAGCGATATGATTAAAATCCAAAAATTTGTAAACTTTAAGACGAAATCGCATTACACGCTTGATTATTTATTCAGCAAAGGGTGAGGGTATTGGTTATCAGAAGCGAAGCGAAAGCAAATACGCTTGAAGCGTTATACGATATTTGCAACCGCTTATTCAACAACGATGACTGCTTCTATACACAAGAAGAATTAGAGCAGGAAAGAACAAACGAGAAAAACATTTTTATTACAAGGAGTAAAAACTATGAACAATTTGGAAATTTATGAGAAGTACAGACAAGTCCCCTCGGAAGCGTTGAAAGAGTTTAACAACGGGAAATTCAAGGGAACGGACATCAATACAATGTGGCGTATTAAAAGCCTTACAGAAGCGTTTGGTATTTGCGGTATCGGTTGGTATTTCAATATAAAAAGACTTTGGACGGAAAAAACGACGAACGAAGAACAATTCGCTTTCGCCGAAATTGAGTTGTTTATCAAGGTTGACGGAGAATGGAGTAAGCCGATAAGCGGTAACGGGGGAAACAAGCTTACAAGGGTTACAAAGGACGGCGAATTTTCGACGAGTGATGAAGCCTACAAAATGGCTGTTACTGACGCTCTTGGGGTTGCGTGTAGAAATTTAGGCTTCGGCGCAGATGTTTATTGGGCGAACGATAAGACTAAATACACGGATAGCGAAACGCCGGCAACGGGAAAATCGGCGCAGGGCGAGAAAAAGGCAAGCCCTAATCAAGTGAAGATTTTAGAGAAGAATTACAAGGGTGAAAACCTTGCGAAGCTTCTTGAATTAAACGGCGTTGAAAGGCTTGAAGATCTTCCTATGAAAAAGGCAAGTGAATTGATTTCAAATCTTTACGCAAAGGGGGATAAGTAATGCAAGACTTAATCATTATTGAGAACGGCGAAATCGCCCCTCAAACAGTAAATCTTATAAAATCTATGGAACGCCAAATGAAAACCGCAAAAGAGCAATACGAAGCATTTAAGGAAGCGTTACTGACGGCTATGGAACTTCACGGCGTTACGAAGTTTGACGGCGACGGTATCAAGATTAGCTACATAGCGGAAACTGAAAGGGAAGCGTTCGACAGCAAGAAATTCAAAGAGGAACTGCCCGAACTTTACGACTCGTATGTGAAATTCTCAAAAGTAAAGCCGAGCGTCCGTATAAAGGTTGAACAATGAAGTATTGGGAGATTAACGGGCATTTGTTAGAGTTCGACGAAGAAGACCATATCTATATCTGCGACGGGGTTATTGTTCCAAGCGTCAGTAAAATACTCAAATCAAAATTCAACGACTACACCTGCGTAAGCCGTTCGGTATTAGAAAGGGCGAGAGAAAGGGGAACGGAACTCCACGAAGCAATCGAAATCTACGAAAAGACGGGGCGGACAAGCGACCTGAAAGAATTCCATAATTACCTATTCTTGAAAAATCACATCGGATTTACAAACATTTCTAACGAACTGCCCGTAATCTACGAAGAAGACGGAAAGGTTCTATTCGCAGGAACGCTCGACCAAATCATTGTGAAAAACGGCGAATACGGAATAAACGACTTCAAAAGGGTATCAAGCCCGAACAAAGAAAAGATAGCATATCAGCTAAATCTATACAAAATTGCTTACGAGCAATCATATCATCAACAAATCAAAAGTCTATCGTTTATGCAATTACGGGAAGATACAAGACGGTTTTACCCGTTGCCGATAAACGAGCAATCAGCAAAAAATCTATTAAAAAATTACTATCAGGAGATATAAAAAATGGAAGAAAAGAAAGAAACTTGGGTAGGCGCAATCGCAAAAGTATTGAGCGAAACCGAAACTACGAATATTCGCTTGGGAATGAGAATTGAAAAGCTTAAAAATTCATATTTCTATGACAAATTGATTAAGTTCTTAAAGGGCGACGACAGCGATTATGGAAGTTCATACTTTCACGAATTGAAATCGTTATACGACGAGTTCGGCTACGAGAAGGTAAACCGCATATTGCTTTCATTGGACGAAGTTGAACAAGGGGGAAAGAAAGATGAATAAATGCGTATTTATCGGAAATCTTACAAAAGACGCTGAACTGACGACAACCACGAGCGGAGTAAGCGTAGCAAAGTTTACAATCGCCGTTTCAAGACGCTTTACAAACGCTGACGGGGAAAGGGAAACGGACTTCATAAATTGCGTAGCGTGGCGCAGTCAAGCCGAGAATTTGGCGCAGTATTGCAAGAAGGGCGACAAGGTTGCCGTCGTTGGAGCGTTGCAGAATAGAAGCTACGAAGCGCAGGACGGCTCTAAACGCCATATTACAGAGATTATCGTTGACGAGGTAGAATTTATCAGCACAAAGAAAAACGGCGAAAATTCGGGCGGTTTTAAGGCAAAGAAGCCCTCGCTTGGAGAATACGACGGCGACGACGAAAGCCCGTTCTAAAAAGCACGATTACATTTACTTGGTCGTAACCGCCGATGAGTACGAATTGCCGTTGGCGGTTTTCGACCACTTGAAAGAAGTCGGGGGATATGCAGGGCGAACGCCTGAAAGCATAAACACGACGATTTGCAGGGGAAATAAAGATACCCGATCGAATGTGCGATATTTGCGCATTGACTTAAACAAGGAGTATTAAAAATGATTGGTAACAGTCAACAGATAATTCAATGGTTATTTCAGCAGAAAGACCTTACAAAGAAATACGAAATCAAGGAACATAGGCAAAGGCGTTCACTCAACCAAAACGCTTACTGTTGGGAGCTTATCGGGAAAATAGCGGACGACAGGCGATTGTCGAAAGAGGAAGTATATATGTCTATGCTTCGGGACTATGGGCAAAGCCAAATAATCTCCGTCCGCGCCGACATAGACATTAACGGCTATTTCAAGTATTTTGAAAAGTTTGGAACGGGGACAGTAAAAGGTAAAGAGTTTACACATTGGAAGATCTACAAGGGCAGTAGTGAATACGATACCCGCGAAATGTCAATTTTCATCGACGGCGTTGTACACGAAGCGCAGGCGTTGGGAATACAAACTCTTACCCCGACACAGCTTGCCGAATTGAAAAGTTTACAAGAGAAGTGAACTGCTTCTCTTTTTTTCTCCAAAAAAAGTTTAAAAAAATTAAAAAAAAGTATAAAAAATGTATAAAAACGATTGACATACTTGGAAATATATGGTAAAATATGGGTACAAGGTTAGGGGAGAACGAGAATAAAAGCCCCGAATCAAAGGAGAAAAGAAATATGAGATTGTTTAATTTATTAGAAAAAATTGACGGAAGCCAACAAATAAAGGTTATTGATAGCAATAGCCTTGAAAGGTTATACGAGGGAACGAAATTTCAATCGCCCTGCGTAGGGTTAGAAGTTGTCGGGATTTACACGGTAGAAAATACAATTGTTATAGAAACTGTGAAAGCGCAAAGGAATTAAAAACAAAAACCGACCGCAGGCGGTTATTCCTGCGGAAAGGAGTATATTATGACGAACGAACAAAAGGCAAGATTGCAGGAATTGAGAACAAAGATGATGAGAAACTTCGGCTACTGCGACGACTTCACCGAAGCAGACTACGACGAGTATTGCAGGCTTGAAGCGATCAGCCACGACGAATACCGCCAAAGAGAAGAGCCGAAATTGCTTGAATATTTTGAAAAGCATATCAAAGGCAAATCGTGGGAAGAAATCGACCAAGACCGTTGGGATTGGTACAGCGATTGGCACAAAGATGTTTACGGGCGCAGACCGAGAACGACGGCGTACTGCGGATAAGTGGTGGCGTTATGAAATACTTTTTAATCGGTTTTGCAATATGGTTTTCGCTCGCTTGGCTTCCGCAGTTTATCAAGTCTTGGCTCGTCGATATTAGTTTATGGTGGAAGCGTAAGCGCGCCACCGAAGATACGGAGTGGATGTACAGATGAGAGATTGCGATTTACAAGCCCCTTGGGTAGGCAAATGCGCCGAAGATTATTACGGCTATGATTATGAAGATGAAGAAGAATGCGACGAGGACGACGACGAATGAAAAGCAGAAGAAGTAAGGCGTGCGATATTACGCAGGCAGTAAAGAATAAAGTTTGGCAACGGGACGACGGGCATTGTATAGTATGCGGAAGTACTTGGGCTATGCCAAACGCTCATTACATAAGCAGGGCGAACGGCGGTTTAGGAATACCCGAAAACATCGTTACATTGTGCCAAAATTGCCACCACGCTTACGATAACACAACGCAAAGACCTATTTATCGGGAATATATAAAAAGCTATTTACGGGGTAAATACGACGGTTGGAATGAGGACGACTTGATTTACAAAAAATTTTAGGAAAAATTTATACAAAAGTGTAAAAAACGGGTGCAAAAGAGTTTACTTTCTTGTAAAAATTTGGTATAATAATATTGCGTTGAAAGGGTGCAAGGCTTTCAGGGCGAAAAGAATAACAGAGCCAATACCCGTTTACGGGATTGAAAGGTAACTTGCACTTACCGAGTAGATCCCGAAGCGGTTATTTTTTTAGGTGAAGTATGGCAGAAATAAAAGACGAAAATTATTACATAGTCCACGGGTGGATTAAAAACCGCTTGGGACTGAAAGGAACGAAGAAAGACATATACGCTATTATATTCGGCTTTTCGCAGGACGGCGAGAGCGAGTTCACGGGAAGCGTTAAATACCTTGCGGAATGGCTTGACGTATCAAGACCGACGGTAATAAAAGCCCTGCAAGAACTGACGGAAAGCGGATTGCTGATAAAACGGATAGAACTTATAAACGGCGTACAATTCAACCGATATAAAGTATCTTTACAGGGGGTAAAAAATCTTTACGGGGGGAGTAAAGAAACTTTACACAATAAAGATATTATTGATAATAACCTTAATAATGATATTAAGAAAGAAAGAACGACATACGACGCAATCGTTCAAGCAAGCGGATTTGACGAAACTGTGAAACAATCCCTTTACGAGTTTATAAAAATGCGTAAGCTAATCAAAAAGCCGATGACCGATAGAGCGTTGACAAACCTTATAAGCCGATTAAAAGGGCTTTCACGGGGCGACAACGAAAAGGCGGATAAAATCCTTAATCAAAGCATAGATAACGCTTGGCAGGACGTTTACGAACTAAAAACGGATAAACAAGAAGCAGGAAAGAAAGACAAGTCGCTTGAATGGCTTGAAAGAGATTACGAATGGGCAAAGGCGGTAGAAGATGAAACGAACTGAACTGTTGCAGGTGCTAACACTTATTAAAGCGAATTACCGTTATGTATTCAAGGATATGAGCGAGGACGAATACAACCTTATGCGTGATACTTGGTGGGATTGCCTGAAAGACTATTCATTTGCACAAGTGTTAAATGCGGTAAAATTGGCGTTGCTGAAAAACTCATATCCGCCGACGATCGCCGATATTGTTACATACATTCGGAAGATTGAACAGCTAAACCAACCGAGCGACAACGAGTATTGGAATATACTTCTTGAAGCGGTAAACGAGATCAGGACAACGCTCGTTCAGGAATATAAGGGAAGCTGTTACAGAACGCCTATTTACGAATTAAAGGATAAGAGCCGTTGCAAGCCGATTTACGAGCGATTGCCGATTGAGGTAAAAAAGACTATTGACTTCGGTACATTCATTTTATACGGCGGTTTAGACGACAAAGCTATGGCGGTTGAACGGAACAGGTTTTTAAAGGCAATACCCGAAAAACGGGAAGCAGTCGCAGAAAGCCGTATGATTAAGACAAACAATTTACTTTTAATAGGAGAATAAAAACAATGAAAAGTACAGGCGATTTTGAAGAAAGAAACGGCGGTGATTATATAGCGGAGCGATATGGTTATATTTTTATAATTTGGCAATTCGGGGATATGTTTTGTGGTGTATGCAAGAAAAGAAGTGGTCGCGAAATGTTTAGGCTTCAAGCAAGGACTTTGAATGACGCAAAGATGATTTGTAAACAGCATAAGTATTGGGATAAATAAGGAGAAAAACAATGAGAATTAAACTTGATAAAGGCGCATATATGCCGACGAGAGCGCACGAGGACGACGCAGGGCTTGACCTTTACGCAAAGGAAACGCAAGTAATTTACGCAAAGGGTAGCGCGGTATTTGATACGGGCGTACATATTGAACTACCGAAAGGAACTGTCGGTATGCTGAAAAGCAAAAGCGGATTGAATGTAAAACACGGCTTGACGAGCGAGGGCGTAATTGATGTCGGTTATACGGGAAGCATTTGCGTGAAGTTATACAATAACAGCGCAGATAAGTATATCGTAGGAAAGGGCGACAAAATAAGTCAATTAGTTATTATGCCGATACTTACACCGACGCTTGAACTCGTAGATGATTTGGAAGCAACGGAACGCGGAAACGGCGGTTTTGGTAGTACGGGCAAGTGAGGTTAGATATGGAAGAAAAGAAACCGAAAGACGAAGAAATTATAAAGGCGTTAAAGTTTGCGATTGCAGATGAAAAAAATAACGATATAGGGTTTTGGAATGAAAAGTATGAATGGGTTGGTTTTTCATTTAAAGACGTTCTCGACCTTATCAACCGATTGAAAGACGAAACGCAACCTAAATTCGGGAATTGGAAAGTGAAGTTTTTCAAGGCACAAGAAGAAATCGAACGACTGACGGAAGAAAACGCCGAACGCCAAAAGCAAGTGGACGGGTTGAAAGAGCTCGCAAAAATCAAACTTGAAAACGAGAAGAATTGGTGCGAAATCCAAACAAAACAAGCCGTCAAAGACACGAAAAATTCTTATACGGAAAAGATTAAACAAGCAAAGTGTTCAATGGTTGTAATGATTGACGAATACAAAAAGGTTAAAGAAAAAGAAACCAATGATGACTTAAAAAATAGGTGGATTGGGTTAATATGCGGATTGCATAAAGGGTTGGAAATTATAAAAGGCGTAGAGGTGGAATGATGTGGAACTTTTTAGATGATTTGAAGAATTGGTATCTTGACAAAGTAGATGGATTATACCAAGACAAACACGCATTGTATTATGTAAACGAAAAACTTGGTATAAAAATCCCCTATGGTTTTGTCGAAGAAATAGTGAACGGTATTTTTGGCACACAGGACATTTTGGACGATACTCGCAATGAACTCAATAATATGCGGATATTTAATGAATTACTCATTGAAAAATTGCAACGCTTGGAGGGCAAGGTGGAATGATGAAATACGAGAGATTTACGAGAAAAGGTAACACAAAACACGGTAAATGCCACACAAAAATTTACGGTGTGTGGCACGGCATCAAGCAAAGGTGTTTTGACAAAAATAGACCTGAATATGAAAGGTACGGCGGTAGAGGAATTAAAATGTTTGATGAGTGGTTAGACTTTGAAAACTTTTACAAATGGGCAATAGAGAATGGTTACAAAGAAGGATTGTCCATTGATAGGATAAACAATAACGGTAACTACGAGCCAAGCAACTGTCGGTGGGCTACTCGCAAAGAACAGCAAAACAATACAAGATATAACCATTACATAGAAATAAATGGGGTATCTAAAACAATTACCGAATGGGCAAAAGAAAACAATATTCGAGTTGATACATTTTGGTTAAGAGTAAAAAAAGGTTGGGTTGGCGAAAAACTACTTATACCACCTATGGCAAACAAACAAAGAAATATGAAAAGATTAGGGGTAAACACAAATGATTGACGCTTATATTTTAAGGGATATAATAACCGACCATAACTTATGCAAAACACAAAAAGAAACCTTGCAAAGTTTGATTGATAAAATCGAGCAGGGAACGCTTGTCGATACGGAATCATATTTTATTGTCGTGGACAATGAATGGGCAGGGAAGAATAGATATTTGGTATGCAAAAATGCTATTCAGCTTGCTGTATGTGATTTTTGCGAAAGTAGAGAAGAAGCTGAAAAACGCTTAAAGGAGTTGCAAAATGGATACAAGCTATAAATGTAATTGTTGTATAAAAGAAAGCGTGTGTAAGTACAAAGTGGAATACGAACACGATTGCAGAAGTCTTGTTTTGAATAAAAGCGGACGGACAACCGAAATCTCAATTAAGTGCAAAGAGTTTGTGCCGAAGTCAACGGCAAAGGAGTTACAAAATGGATAAGCAAAAGCAAATTGTTGAAGTCAACAAAATGGTAAAAGAACTGGCAAGAGAGCTTGATAAGTGTTACCCCAACGCTAAAATAACAAATAGTTTTCTTGCTAAAAACTTAATAAACGCAGGTTATCGCAAAATCTCCGAAAATGCGGTGGTGCTGACAAGAGAAGAATTAAACAAAAAGTATGTTTCAGTAGAATTGTATGAA
>JAEIGA010009532.1_pt1 | contig 14705 bp, 11 predicted proteins | sample 9270691 | NCBI WGS metagenome assembly JAEIGA01 (sample SAMN17057246, study PRJNA624740) | gut metagenome | biome: biome; isolation source: fecal sample | host: Bos grunniens | place: China: Xizang | collected 2019
TGATGCGAATGTGGCGGGGCGATATTTACGAGCTGATACAACAAAATTCTCCATAGCAATCGCAAAGATATGAAAACTTTTTCGATCGCGAGCAACATCGCGCAATAAAAAAGTACGCCCGTGCGCGTATTGTCCGACATTTTGTCGTGCTGTGGGTGTCTATTCGGCACGCTTTGGCAGTCGAAAGTGTCGGGAAGTCAGTCGTTTGTCACCCGCGTGCGACAAAATGCCCGAGAGCGAATCTTGGCAGTGGATTTGCTGTAAATCTTTTCCGAAAACCGAGAATAATAACTAACAAAAATCGATAACTATGAACATCAATTCACTTACAATCAAGGCGCAGGAGGCTCTGCAACAGGCCTTTGCGCTTGCGCAGCGCAGCGGTCAGCAGGCTCTCGATCCGCTGCACCTGCTCGCAACGCTCATCGCTGAGGAGGATTCGCTCGGGGCGTTTTTGTCGGGACGTGTCGGGGTCAATGTCAAACTCCTGCGCGAGAATGTTCAACGTGCCGTGGCCTCGCTGCCGCAGGTGTCGGGCGCTACGGGCGAGCAATATTTTTCGCACGAGGCGTCGCTGGTGGTGCAGCGTGCGATCGACTTCACCACGACCTTTGGCGACAAGTATGCCTCGGTTGAGCACCTGCTGCTTGGCCTGATTGCCGAGCGCGGTGAGGCTCAGCGCCTTTTGAAGGAGGCGGGCGCAACCGAGAAGGATTTGAAGGCGGCCATCACCGAGTTCCGCAAGGGCGCGAAGGTCGATTCGCCCACCGCGTCGCAGGAGTTCAATGCGCTGGGTAAGTATGCCATTAACCTCAATGAGATGGCACGAAGTGGTAAGCTCGATCCTGTTATCGGGCGTGATGACGAGATTCGCAGAGTGTTGCAAATCCTCTCTCGCCGTACAAAAAATAATCCCATACTCGTTGGTGAGGCGGGTGTGGGCAAGACCGCCATTGCCGAGGGTATTGCCCACCGTATTGTCGATGGTGATGTCCCCGAAAATCTTAAGTCGAAGTTGATTTTTTCGCTCGATATGGGTGCGCTGGTGGCAGGTGCAAAGTATCAGGGTGAGTTCGAGGAGCGATTAAAGGGTGTCGTACAGGAGGTTATTGCCAGCGATGGCGAGATACTGCTCTTTATTGATGAGATTCACACGCTGGTCGGCGCAGGTAAGAGTAGTGGTGCTATGGATGCGGCCAATATTTTGAAGCCCGCCTTGGCGCGTGGTGAGTTACGCACAATAGGAGCTACCACACTCGATGAGTTTCAGAAATATTTCGAGCAGGATAAGGCTCTGGAGCGTCGATTCCAAAAGGTTATGGTTGATGAACCCACCACCGAGGATGCTGTGTCGATTCTGCGTGGTTTGAAGGAGCGTTACGAGAACCACCATCAGGTGCGTATCAAGGATGAAGCCATCGTTGCGGCCGTAGAGCTATCACACCGTTATATCACCTCGCGATTTTTGCCCGACAAGGCTATCGACCTTATCGACGAGGCGGCTGCGCACCTGCGTCTGGAGATGAATTCGGTACCCGAAGATATTGATAATCTCGACCGTAGAATTCGTCAGCTGGAGATTGAGCGTGAGGCTATCCGTCGCGAAAATGACGAGCAACGTGTAGAAGGTCTTACTCGCGAGATTGAGGAGTTAAAGTCTAAAGAGTCGGCTTTGCGTGCCAAGTGGCAGGGAGAAAGAGATTTGCTGCAGAAGATTCAGCAGAACAAAGACTCTATCGAGCATTTGAAGGTCGAGGCCCTGCAGGCCGAGCGTGCAGGCGACTATGGCCGCGTTGCCGAAATCAGATATGGTAAGATTGTCGAGGCCGAGCGACAGATAGAGGCTCTTCAAGAGCAACTTCGAATGACTACATCTTCGGGCGATGCTATGATAAAGGAGGAGGTCGATTCGCAAGATGTGGCCGAGGTCGTATCTCGCTGGACGGGAATACCTGTACAACGTATGCTCTCGTCGGAGCGTGAAAAGTTACTTCACATGGAGGATGAACTCCACAAACGTGTAGTGGGTCAGCAACAGGCCATCGACGTAATCTCCGATGCTGTGCGTCGTTCGCGTGCTGGGTTGAACGATTCTCGCAAGCCGATAGGTTCGTTTATCTTCCTCGGTACTACAGGTGTGGGTAAGACCGAGTTGGCAAGGGCTTTGGCGGAGTTTCTTTTTAATGATGACTCGATGATGACACGTATCGATATGAGCGAGTATCAAGAGCGCCACAGTGTTTCGCGACTGGTGGGAGCTCCTCCGGGATATGTGGGTTACGATGAGGGCGGTCAGCTTACCGAGGCGGTACGCCGCAAGCCATATTCGGTGGTGTTGCTCGACGAGATAGAGAAGGCGCATCCCGATGTATTTAACATACTGTTGCAGGTGCTCGACGATGGCCGTCTGACAGATAACAAAGGCCGTACGGTTGATTTTCGCAATACGATAATCATTATGACCTCAAATATGGGCTCGCACATTATTCAGGAGAACTTCTCGAAGGCCTTTAATGGCGAGGCTCTCTCGGCCGATGTTGTTGAGTGCACCCGTGAGGATGTTGTCGAGATGCTCAAGGTGCAGCTTAAGCCCGAGTTTTTGAACCGCATCGACGAGATTGTGATGTTTGAGCCGCTTACGAAGACTGACATCGAGAAGATAGTCGATATTCAGATGGGAATAATTGTGCGTATGTTGCGCCAAAATGGTATAGAGCTCCACTATACCGAGGCGGCAAAGCGACTGATTGCCAAGATGGGCTATGACCCAATGTATGGAGCGCGTCCCGTAAAGCGAGCTATTCAGCGAGAGGTGGTGAATGACCTTTCGAAGCGTATCCTTGCGGGCGAGGTGAATCGTGAGCGAGCCATACTCATCGATGCCGAGGGTGAGCGATTGACCTTTAGTAACTAAAACGGTAAATCTTTTGAATGAGAGCTTGCCTAAATGCCTGGCAAGCTCTTTTTGTATATTACAATATATTGCATATCTTTGCCTTGTCGAAAAATAAAATGACTGAAGATGAAAAAGATTTTTACTACACTTGCACTTTTGATACTATTGTGTGTGGGCGCCGTAGCACAGCAACCTGCACAAGATAAATTCCCTATGGTGACCATCCCCGAGAGTATCACCGAGCCTGTTGCTCGTGCCTCATATCTTTGCGAGCACTATTGGGATAATGTCAATTTCGAGACTATTTCGGATGATGTGTTGGAGCAGGGTTTCGTAGATATGGTGTCGATTTTTGCTCTTATCGACGAGGCTACCTTGTCGAAGGCTTGGACTGCAGCTGTTGCGCGTGCCGAGGTATCGAAGAGTGGTATAGGGCGTCTGTTGTCGGTGGCCGATAAATATCTTTATGGCGTATCGTCGCCCAACTACAACGAGTCGGCATATCGCCTGTTGTTGCAGGCCGCTTTGGTATCGAAGAAGTTTTCCAAAGCCGAGAAACAGCCTTATCAAGCGCAGCTGATGCAGCTTGAGATGAATGCCGAGGGTACGGGTGCTGTCGATTTTGAGTTTACAAAGGCCGATGGCAGCAAGATGAAACTCTCGGATGTGGAGGCTATGATTACCATCCTCTTCTTCTTTAATCCCGATTGTGTGGATTGCCGTATCGAGCGATTCCGCTTATCACAAGCCACTCTTATCAACTATCTGCAACGTGCAGGAGGTGTTCAGGTGGTAGCCATCTATCCATCAAACGACCCCGCAGGATTCGAGAAGGGTAGTAAGGAGTTGCCCGAAACATGGATTTGCGGTTACGATGCATCGAATCGTATCAAAAGCGAGGGCCTCTACGATTTGAGAGCTATGCCCCGTGTCTATCTGCTCAACGACAAAAAGCAGGTGGCTTTGAAGAATACCACAGCCACAAAAATCGAGACCTACCTAACCGAGATTATGCGTAGCGGTAGCGAGGCACAGCAGTCGGAGAAGAGTACAGTCCCTGCGGCAGAGTAGGGAGTTGGATTTTGGCCAAAAAAATAGCCCCAAAACTCATTTGAGCTTTTGGGGCTTATCATTTTCTGTTTTGAAAGCTTTACTCGGGCTTTACCAACGAGAGGTATAGCTCGTCGAGCTGCGACTGGTCGATAGTCGAGGGAGCATCCAGCATTACGTCGCGACCTGCATTGTTCTTCGGGAAGGCGATGTAGTCACGAATAGACTCCGAGCCACCAAAGAGTGAACACAAACGGTCGAAGCCGAATGCCAAGCCACCGTGAGGAGGCGCACCAAACTTAAATGCGTTCATCAAGAAGCCAAACTGCTCTTGAGCCTTCTCGGGAGTAAAGCCGAGAATTTTAAATATAAGAGCCTGCAGCTGCGCATCGTGGATACGGATAGAACCACCACCAATCTCTGTGCCGTTGCAAACGAAATCGTAAGCATTGGCACGCACGCGGCCGGGATCGCTCTCCATATAGGGAACATCCTCGGGTTTGGGAGAGGTGAAGGGGTGGTGCATAGCGTAGAAACGCTCGGTCTCATCATCCCACTCGAACATGGGGAAGTCGACAATCCACAGCGGTGCGAACTTTTTGGGATCACGCAATCCCAACTGCTCGGCAACATGCAGACGCAGTGCACATAGCTGTGTGAGGGCCTTGAACTTCTTACCGCACAGCACAAGCATCAAGTCTCCAGCCTGGGCGTTCATTCGCTCGGCAATGGCCTTGAGCTCCTCGGGCGAGAAGAATTTGTCAATAGATGACTTGAGGTTACCTTGCTCGTCCATGCGAATCCATACCATACCCTTCGCACCCACCTGGGGACGTTTAACATACTCTGTCAAAGCATCAATCTGCTTGCGGGTGTAGCCTGCGCAGCCTGTCGCGGCAAAACCTACCACATACTCGGCGTCGTCGAATACGGGGAATGAGTGACCATGGGCCAAATCGGTGATATCGTGGAACTCCATACCGAAGCGCAAATCGGGCTTGTCGGAGCCATATTTCTCCATTGCTTCAATCCACGGCATGCGCTGGAAGGGCTCTGCGAAGTCGATATCCATAACCTCCTTGAACATATATTTTGCCCAACGCTCGAAAATCTCGAGAACATCCTCTTGCTCAACAAACGACATCTCGCAATCGATCTGGGTGAACTCGGGCTGGCGGTCGGCGCGCAAATCCTCGTCGCGGAAGCAACGTACAATCTGGAAGTATCGATCATAACCAGCAACCATCAACAACTGCTTGAGAGTCTGGGGTGACTGCGGAAGAGCGTAGAATTGGTTGGGGGTCATGCGGCTGGGCACCACGAAATCGCGAGCACCTTCGGGGGTTGAGCCTACCAAATAAGGGGTCTCAATCTCGAGGAAACCCTCTTTGTCGAGGAATGTGCGGATGGCGTGGGCCATGCGATGGCGCAACTCCATGTTACGCTGCAAGGGAGGACGACGCAAATCCAAATAGCGATATTTCATACGCAGATCGTCGCCACCGTCAGAGTTCTCCTCAATGGTGAAGGGAGGCGTCTGCGCCTCGTTCAAGATGGTCAAGGTCTGGGCTGCCACCTCGATGTCGCCTGTGGGCATCTTGGGATTTTTCGATGAACGCTCGATAACAGTACCTGTTACCTGCAATACGAACTCTCGGCCCAAGCGGGCTGCGGCTTGACGAGTTTGCTCGGGAGAGTTCTCCTCTACCACAATCTGTGTGATACCGTAGCGGTCGCGCAAATCGATAAAGGTCATGGCGCCCAAATTACGCACCTTCTGAACCCATCCAGCAAGGGTGGTTGTCTGACCTACATGGTCGATTCGAAGCTCTCCGCATGTGTGACTTCTATACATATATTTTGTGTTTTAGTTTCTTACGATTGCAAAGATAATAAAAAATGGATATTTAAGCATAATATATTTTATGGGGAGCGATTTTTTGCTGTCGTATACTCGATTTCTATACTTTGATAGTTTGTATATTTGCTACTTTGACGATAATTTCCTATCTTCGCTATAAGATGAAAGAACAAAATAGTATTGAGCGTGATGAAAAATTCATGCGCATAGCAATAGAAGAGGCACAAAAAGCGTTAAAACAAGAGGAAGTGCCTATCGGCGCGGTTGTGGTGTGTGGTGATAGGGTCATCGGCCGAGGACATAATCTGGTAGAGACACTGTGCGATGCTACGGCCCATGCCGAGATGCAGTGTATCACTTCGGCGGCGTCTATGTTGGGCGGTAAATATTTGAAAGACTGTACGTTGTATGTCACGGTCGAGCCGTGTATCATGTGCGCTGGAGCTTTGGCATGGAGCCAGATTTCAAGAGTGGTGTATGGTGCCGATGACCCCAAACGAGGCTATACAACCGTCCAAGGCCGCATATTGCACCCCAAAACCGAGGTGGTAAGAGGGGTGTTGCGCCAGGAGTGTGAGGAGCTTATGTCGGGATTTTTTTTGAGATTGCGATAGGTGATCCGAAAAAAGAGTTGATAGTGTTTTATAGATAAAGTTTGTTCAATCGGAAAAAATTTTTACCTTTGTAAATTATAACAGCAAGACAATAAATTAAAATTAAAATAATAACCATAAAAAACATTTAATGATCATGAAAAAGTTTGTTTTGATGGTGGTTGCACTTATGGGCTTGACCGCCGCAAATGCGCAGGATGTAGTTGCCGTTTACAATGAGGCCAGCAAGGCTGTTGAGGCAAAGAATTATGCCAAGGCTGCCGAGCTTTATGAGAGCGTTATTATCGATGGTTCAGAGGAGGAGAGCGACGCTGCTTTGCAGTGTGTTGCCAATGCAAAGGCCAACCTGCCTGTTATGTATCAGCGTATGGGTACCTCTGCTGCTTCTGCCGCTATGAAGGCTACTGATGTAAAGGTTAAGGATGCAAAGTTCGCCGAGGCTATTGCAAATCTTGAGAAGGCTATTGCAAAGGCAAAGAGCTTCCGTAATACTCGCACTGCTACCAGCGCTGCCAACGCATTGGGTAAGGTTTACCAGGTGCAGGGTGGTACCTACTTCAACGCGGGTGACTACGCCAAGGCTGCCGAGATTTTTGCAAAGGGCTACGCTGCCGACAACAAGAACACCGCTATGGCAATGAACCTCGCCGAGAGCTACTTCAAGCAGGATAAGTATGCCGAGGGTATGAAGGTTTGTTCAGAGGTTGCTGCTTTGCCCGCAGGTCAGAAGTATGATGCTGCTATCGCCGAGGCAAAGGCCAAGATGGCACAGTACACCAACAACAAGGTTGCCGCTATGCAGCAGGCTAACGACTTTGATGGTATCATCGCTATGGCTGCTACCATCGCTGACCAGGCTCTTGCACAGCGTGTATTGGTTCAGGCTTACTTCGCAAAGAAGGATTACGACAAGGTAATCGAGTTGGGTGAGGCTGCTGCTGCTTTGCAGACCGACGACGAGGGTAAGAGCGCTATCTACTTCAACCTTGGTTCTGCTTACAATGCCAAGGAGCAGAAGGCAAAGGCTGTTGAGACATTGAAGAAGGTTACTGCCGAGCCTGATGCAACACCTGCCAAGGCAGCTGTTGCCGAGCTGTCCAAGTACTTTAACCTATACCAAAAATAAGCTGCCGAATACTCGGCAGCTTTTTTATTGTATATGGGTCTTTATTTATTGTTCTCCTGGATTTTGTAGAGGTTTTGGTTTAGCTTCTTCTCACCTGTTATCTCAATGGCTTTCCCTGTGGTGTTGTCGGTACGACGTCGGTTGGGGGTTATGCTCTTCTTTGATTTTGCCGAGTCGGTTGCAGGGCGAGGGGCAAAACCCTTGAAAGGAGCTCTGTATCCCATCGGCTTAAAACGATTTTGAGGCATTGGGCCCATAGGTCTGCGGCCCATCTGCGGCATACGTCCTCGGAACATCTGGCGGCGGAACTTGGGCTTGCGATTGTCGTTGTAACGCTCTAGCTGTGCCTCGTTCAGTATCTTTGCCATATCCTTGTTAAGAGCCTCGTTTTCGGCTTTAGCTTCTGCTTGACGGCGACGCTCCTTCTCAACCTTCTTGAGCATCAATTTATAGACCTTATCGTACTGCTCGTTACCCAAAAGCAACTCTTTGCGCATACGGTCGGCGCGTTGTTTGGCAATATCCTCTATGCTTAACTCTTTGGCCTGCTTGGGGGCTCTTTTTTGGGGAGATTGGCCAGCCTGCTGTGCTACTGCCGTTGCCGAGATCGCTACAGCCATTAAAATGCAAATCAGATTCTTTTTCATGGTCTTATAGGTTTTATTTGTTAATATGTTTCTTTGGAAACTGTTACAAAAATAGGCTATTAGTATAAAATAGGTACTAACCAACAGGTGAAATGCCTCAAATTCGGGGTGAAGTTACACTGTGGTATGGCGAAGTCGATTAGTTACCAACACTCTATGCCGTCGTTGTCGGCCAGCTCCTTGATATCGCTCTTCGAGAATGTGGGGTCGAGGCCTCTCTTGCGTTTTTGACGATAGTCGTCGAGCAACAGCAGGGCCTGGCGTCCTAGAAAGAGCAATGCAGTCAGGTTGCAGAGAGTCATAAGTCCCATAGTAACGTCGGCCAGACTCCATACAGTCTGCAGACTCAACAATGAGCCAGCCATAACCATTGCGCCGACCACAAGACGATAGGTAGTCAGAGCCTTGCGTGATTTTGATATGAATCGGATGTTGGCTTCGCCATAGTAATAGTTTCCAAATATCGAGCTAAAGGCAAAGAAGAATATTGCAATAGCCACAATAATACGACCAGCACCACCGATCTCGGCAGAGAGTGCCTCCTGGGTGAGCTGCACGCCATCGCTCTCGGTGAGCGAGACGCCACTTACCAAAATTATGAAGGCCGTGCAAGAGCATATAACCAATGTGTCGGAAAAGACTCCCAAAGTCTGAACCAGACCCTGTTTTACGGGGTGTGATGTAGTGGCTGTTGCCGCCACGTTGGGAGCAGAACCCATTCCCGCCTCGTTGCTGAATAGTCCTCGTTTTACGCCCTGCATTATGGCTGCTCCCATGCCACCACCCACAATCTGCTCCATACCGAAGGCATTTTTAATGATTGTCGATAGAATCTCGGGCAGATGGCCAATGTTTAGTGCTACAACGACTAATGCCAACACAATGTATCCTAATGCCATAGCAGGTACGATTATACTGCTGGCTTTGGCTATGCGTTGTATGCCGCCGAAGATAATCAGCAGTGTAGCAACGGTCAGAGCGATACCCATGTGGAGTTTTTCGATGCCAAAGGCATTCTCTATGGCTTCGCATATTGTGTTGCTCTGCACGGTGTTAAATGCAAAGCCGAAAGTAACTATAATAAGTATGCTGAACAGAATAGCCATAGGGCGACACTTCATGCCGTGCATAATGTAGTATGCAGGACCACCAATATAGGAGTCTGTAGAACGGCGTTTGTATAGCTGGGCAAGGGTGCTCTCGACAAAGGCGTTTACTGCGCCGAGCAGAGCTACCACCCACATCCAAAAGACTGCTCCAGGGCCACCCACAGCTATAGCGGTAGCCACACCTGCAAGATTTCCCGTGCCCACACGGCTTGCCAACGACACCACAAAAGCCTGGAATGAGGAGATGTGTTTTACCCCGTTATCTCGATTTTGCTCGTTGCTTTTGAATTGGCGAAACATCTCGCCAATCATTCCAAATAGGGCAAAGCGGCTACGAATAGTAAAGTAGAGTGCGCACAATAGTAGCGCGGCTATCATTACATAGCCCCACAATAGGTCGTTAGTGGTGTCGATAATCTGTTGTAGCATATTTTTAGCGGGCTTTCTTACCCATAAGGTTCATTACAGCATCGATGAATGTCATGGGGTGTGTTGGCGTGCCAGGTAACCAGAGGTCCACCTCGTGACGATCTATGAAACTACGGTCAACAGCCTTGCTTTGGGCGAACAGACCACCCGAACAGGCCTCCGAGCCGCAGACGATAACCACCTTTGGGTCGGGTATGGCATTGTAGCAAATCTCCAGAGGCTCGGCCATATTCTTTGATATAGGGCCTGTGATGACAACGCCGTCGGCATGACGGGGCGAGGCTACAAACTCCACACCATAGCGGCCAAAGTCGAAATTAACATTTCCCGTTGCGTTGAGTTCCATCTCAATCGAGGCATCACCTGCGGCTGAGACCTGACGAAGCTTCAATGCCTTTGAGAATAGACGCTTCACCTCGGGACGAATACGCTCGGGGTGGAACTCGATTTTATTCATATCGGGGCGAACAACCAAAGCTTCGCGTGATGTTGATCCTATGTGGTAGTCGTTTGTAAAACGAATGTTTTTTGGCGCGCGCAAGGCACACTCGCCACAAAACAGACATTTGCCCATATCGAGCGAAAATGGCTCGGTAGAGATAGCTCCCGTAGGACATAGTTGAGCAGCCTGTGCCACGTCACTCATATCGTTGGTTATGGTGAGTTCCGGACGACCTCGAAACTCCTCGGTGAGTTCTACGGCATTCAGGTCGGGAATGTATTGTTTACCGTGGCTCTTGAGAACCTTTATTTTTGGCAATATCATAATTTTCTAATCTTTATATGCATATTATAGGTCGTGACCACAATACGATAGGTTGAAACTCTTGTTGCAGATTGGGAAATCCGAAATACCCTCACCTCGAACAGCAATGGCCAGGGCCAGCCAATTGTGCAGGCTCGGCTCCTTAACCTTGTAGGTGGCGATGTGGCCCGCACTGTCGGTTATAGCCACATGGCAAATCTCGCCTCTCCATCCCTCGACGAGCGAGAAGGCTAATGCCTCGGGTTGTAGCGGGGCTTGATAGTCGGGGCGTGGCATATCCGAGGGTGTGTAAGAGGTGAGCAATGCCTTGATATATTCGGCCGATTGAGCCACCTCGCGGCAACGAATCATCAGTCGTGACATCACATCACCCGTCTTCTCTCTTACGCTCTTGTGTTGTATCTCCTCTGCAAATACTCCGTAGGGGTGTGACAAGCGAATATCTCGTTTAGCACCGCTGGCACGGGCGGCCATTCCAACGCCACCTATGCGGTACATCTCTGTGCGAGGAACTATGCCGCATTGTTCGAATCGAGCCAAAATGGTGGGAGATGAACAGATATCATCAACCACTTCAGCATATCGACGGGCAATTTCGCTGACGTTATTCAAAATCATATCTACTTTCTCGGCAGTCAGTGGCTTGTTGCTTCCGCAGGGGCGAATAAGACCCTTGCCAAAGCGGTTGCCGCACCATGCCTGCGTGGTGTTGATAGTCATCGTGCGCAGGGCCTCACAAGCAACCTGCCCCAATTGGTAGGCTACATCGGTCGATAGTGCGCCAGTGTCGGCAATGTGCATGGCCATACGTTCGAGCTCCATACCCACCGCACGTTCGATGATGAGATGCTTGGGCGTGGCGAATCCACACAATTTCTCGATGGTTGTAGCGTAGGCTGTAGTGTGCGCTACAGCACTGTCGCCAGCAATAGACTCGGCAAGGAGTGTTTGGCGCAGACGATTATCGGTGGTGATAAATTCATTCTCGACACCTCTGTGCTGATAACCCAATGCTATCTCGAGGTGCAAGACATTCTCGCCATTGCAAATAAAACGGAATGCTCCAGGCTCGATGATGCCGGCATGAATAGGACCGACATTCACCTCGTGCAGAGAATCACCTTCGATTTGATAGAATGGGTAGTTATCGATGGTTGAGTTGCGATTGCGGCGATTGAACGAAAAACGCAGGGGTTTGTTCCATGGCATAGAGCCGAACTCCACATTATATAGCTCCGCTATCTCGCGCTCGAATGGGTGCAGGGCGGGATGCAGGGCTGTGAGCGATGGCAGAGCCACATCGTCGTAATACTCCATAGCGAATGAGGCAGCCATCACGGTGTGGTTGCTGTCATCGAGAATTATGATGTAAAATCGCAAACGATTGCCGTCGGGCGTAGCGAAGTAGTGTGCAACATGAATCGACTCCTGCTTCAAGCGCTCTTTTAGGTCGTCGTATAGCCAGGCGTACTCCACTTCGGGAATATCTTTCAGGGAGATTGCTCCCGATAGGTTATTTGTGATGTAGTAATTCATGTTTTAGAGTGTTGCTATTGTATCGATAATCTCCTTGAGCGGTTCGGGTTGCCAAAATCCTAGAATGATGGCTAAAATCAGAAGCGATAAAGCGCTGTAAGACAATCGGCGGTTTATGTTTGAGGTATGCAACTCGTCTTGGTTGGGCTGATAGCACAATTTGATAAGACGGTAGCATATAGAGTATATTACGATGCACAACAGTAGCAACATGGCTATGGCCAACCACCAATGTCCGCCTGCGAAGGTCTGTGTGAGAATCATCAGCTCCGAAACAAATAGCGGCGAGGGAGGGAATGCCAAAACGGCTACCATTCCTACCATAATTCCTATTGCGCCCACCTTGTTGATGTTGATGTAGTCACCCAGGCGGTTGATGCGATAGCCATTATAGACATGGCGCACAACAGCAATCTGCAAAAACAGGCTGCTCTTGATGAATGTGTGGCATACAACATGGAAAATTGCGGCCCAAACACCTATTCCACCAATACCCAATCCGATGGCAGCTATACCCATATTCTCGACTGTAGAGTATGAGAGGAATCGTTTGTAGTTGTTCGTACGGCGCAAGAATAGCGCACCCACACAAAGACTTAAAACACCGATGATGAGCATAACGTGTTGTATCCACTCAAATACCGCAGTGTGGGCAAAGAGTTTATATACACGGAATATGGCCAAGAAACCTGCGTTTACCAATCCAGTAGAGATCAAGCCTGCCGCAGGTGCTGGGGCTGCGAAGTTGGCATCAACACCGATGGTATAGAGTGGGAAAATCTCCATCTTACAGCTATATCCCGTAAGGATAAGCAAGAAGGCTGCCTTCAGGTAGAGGGGATTGCCGTTTGCCAATATTGTGGCTATCTCGTCATAACGCAAAGAGCCGTTCGATGCGGCGGCGCATAGCAGGAGAATACCCAAATAGGCGATGGCAATGCCCGTTGAACATACGAATAGATATTTCCATGTAGCCTCCAGTGTATCTTTCGAGTGACGATGGTAAAGAATACCTGCACCACAAAGCGTTGTGGTCTCGAGCAGAATCCATGTAATGGCAATATTATTGGCGAAATATACGCCTGTGATGGCTGTGATAAGTAGCAGAAGGAGTGAGAAATAGACTCTGTAATTCTCTATCTTGTCATCCTTGAGATACTCAACCGAATGGACGATCACATAAGTAGATACCACGGCCAGCAGTATGTAGAATAGCGTACCTGCCTGGTCGAATGTGAAAAACTCGCCCGAAGTTGTGAGGTATCCGCCCAGAGCAAGCAACTTCACGGCAAAAGCCAGATGTGTGGCCAGATATAATCCGCACATAATATGTACCGTGCGACGGCTGCGCGCAATGAATGTGGCGGCAGCTATAAGAATCCATATTGCAAAGAAGATATATATCATGGTTTTAATCCTTAACGTGGGTTAGTGAATCGCTGTCGTCGGTGTGAATTTTATCATCGACCTTTGTCATAAACATACTCAACATCAGCACCGACATCAAGATATCGAGCATGATGGCGGCATTGATAAGCATAGGCATCTCGACTCCGATGGCCATAGAAAAGAGAAATACTCCATTTTCGATGATAAGGAATCCCACCATATGGGTGAAGATGCGAGAGCGCAACACAATCAGAATCAAACCGCTCAACAGCGCAAACAGTGCAACTCCAAAGAAGAGCATGTGGATTGATGAGTCGGCAACCAGATAGGTGGTTATGGCGCTCACAATCAGTGCAAAGAACGAGAGTATCAGGGCGTTGAATTGCGATGTGCCCGAGGTCTTAACTCTGTTGATGTTGGTCTTCTTAATGACGTTCATCAAGATGTGCGGTACAATCACAGCCTTGAAGATGAGCGTCTCGAGAATGATGAACGAGAGCTCGAGCCAATCGAGTACATGTAGTCGCAGCAGGGCAATGCCCAGCAATAGCCATCCCTGTATGGTGATTATCGATGCATAGTTGCGGAATCGCTCAACCATGGCAAGGTTAATCAGGGTGATGACGTATAATATGATAAGTACTAATAACATGATACTAAATATTTATGTCGAGTTGCAACAGGTAGCCCAAGAAGAAAATCAGGGCGGCCAATGCTGAAATAGTTACTATAAATGTGGTGTTGCGTAGCAATTTGTTGCGGGCTTGGGTAGACTCAATAACGCCAATTGTCAAACCCGTAAGCAGTATTGCAAGCGGAGTGGCAAACCACCAATGGAAACAACATGTGGCGGCCACAGCATTTGCAGCAATCATGGCAAAACAAGCACTCTTTAACCATCCTGCGATATGAATCAGACCCATGTCGATACCGCTGTAATCGAGGCACATCACCTCGTGAATCATTGTTAGCTCCAGGTGGGTGCGAGGGTCGTCAACAGGAACGCGGCCCGACTCCACGAAGGCAATGCGGATGAATAGGTAGGCAACCAGCAACATTACAATTGTCAGTTGCAATTCAAACGACTGCTCTTGCGCGAAGATATCGGCAAAAGAGGTGTAGCCGCAGAACATTGCAAGCGTGGCAAAACCTATCATAAGTGCTGGCTCGATAAGTGCGCCATACAATGCCTCACGGGCGGCACCCATGCCTTCGAATGAGCTGCCCGTATCCATTGCAGCCAAAATGAGGATGGTGCGGGCCAGAGCCAAAGTGTAGGCAA
>JAEIGA010009533.1_pt1 | contig 14705 bp, 9 predicted proteins | sample 9270691 | NCBI WGS metagenome assembly JAEIGA01 (sample SAMN17057246, study PRJNA624740) | gut metagenome | biome: biome; isolation source: fecal sample | host: Bos grunniens | place: China: Xizang | collected 2019
CGGGAGCTTTCTCAAGCCTGCGCTAAGGAGGGCCTTGGTTTCGGTCTGTATTTTTCGTTGATCGACTGGCATTATCCTCATGCCTATCCGATTTCCAGTCATAATGCGGATTTCATAACTCCCGAGCATCATGAACTCAACAAGAGGCAGGTGAGGGAACTCCTGACCTCTTATGGGCCGGTTTCGGAACTTTGGTTCGACATGGGATCGCTTACACCTCTGCAAAGTCGTGAACTGTATGATCTGGTCAAGCAGTTGCAGCCGGATTGTATGGTGAGCGGACGTCTCGGAAATGATATGTATGACTTTGCCGTAATGGCGGATAACAAACTGCCTGACAGTCAGTTGCATGCTCCTTGGCAGAGTGCTGCATCCATGTTCCCGGAGACATGGAGCTGGAGAAGCTGGCAGGAAAGGGGAGAGGTAGCCGACAAGGTGAAGCAGAAGCTTGGAAGCCTTGTGGAGGTTGTGTCCAGGGGTGGTAATTATCTGCTGAATATAGGACCCCGGGCTGACGGTTCTGTCGTGCCTTTTGAAGCAGAGGTGCTCAAAGGCATGGGTGCATGGCTTGCTGAGAATGGCGATGCTGTTTATGGGACCTCTCCGTCTCCTTTCAGGCAGGCATTCGACTGGGGTTGCGTTACGGTAAAGGATAGCAGGATGTACCTTATTCTCAATGGTGATTATCCGGCCGGTGGTGAGATTGTGCTGCATATGCCCGGATACAAGTTGAGATCATGTGTGACCGAAGGAGTCCTCTGCAGGTCAAAAGCGGATTATGTACGCATTGCTGTGACTGAGGATTTGTATTCAATGTCCGGATATCCTCACGTTGTGTGTCTGGCGTTCGATAAGGATATCAAGCCGTTCAATGCGCTTTCTTCTGTAGGGCTGAAAGAAACATTGGCATGTCATAATGCCTCTGCGGACTATAGCTATTCATGTTTTGACTATTACAGCAACTACAGGAGTACGGTGGGTTATAACTGGTCTGTGGCCGGCAAGGGAAAGGTTTCGGAAGTGGAGATAACCTATACTGCAGATGAGATAGGCAGGAATGTCATTATTGATCTTGGAACGTGCTCGCTGCCTGTGTGTCTTGACGGCGGGAAGCCTGTGGACTGCTTTACTTCAGCTGTCGTCGGTGATATGGAAGTTGCCAGAATCAGAGGCGGTGTCTTTGACGGTCCGGCTTCATGGGAGAAGTTTGATTGGGATGGATTTTCCGGGACTGTTCCTCAGGGGGAGTCTTTTCCTGCCCGTCCTTTCTCCAATTACCTTCTCACATCTGTCGTGGATATGCCTCAGGAGGGTGATCTGGTGCTGAATGTGACCTCTGGCAACGGTGTTGAAGTTATTGTGAACAGAGTCCCTGTGATGAAGCACCTGAACGGGTATCGTACGCTCTGTAATGAGGAAAAACTGCTTCTGCATCTGCCTGAGGGACGCTCTGAAATTGCGGTCCGTTCATATAACAGATTCGAGAAGACCTCATCGGTGATGCTGTCGGTTGACGCTGATGCTTCCGTGTACAGGAAGACTGTCAGACTTGCCACCCCGCTTTCTGCTGACGGACTGACAGTAAGGCTCTCTGCAGCAGACTGCGAGTCCCCTCATAAGGACTGTCTTCTGCACAATCTCCGCATCGTTCTGCGATGACTTTAAAACATCTCCTAAATTTTGAGTATTCCCTAAAAAATGTTAAATTTGTCCCGGTTGTGGGCAGACCTTTTTGGTGTGTCTTGAAATAAGAGATTAATTTATTGAAAATTAAAGATTTATATATGAAGATTAAGGTAGGTGTTCTTCTTCTTGCAGCCATGCTTTTGGGCAGTTGTGTAGGAAATAAGCCTGGTACTCAAGATGAGTCAAAGTCTAATGTGGTCCTCTATGAGGGTGCAGTAGAACTTGCTGACAAGAAATTCGGTCTTTACTATGGTGACAGAAACGGTAACGAAACAGGTGTCTACTATGTCGTTTTGAGTGATGCCATGTGTTTCCGTGCAGGTTTCGGTAATCCGTATATGGATTCAGAGGGCGATATGCTTGTCATTGAATTCAACGGTCCTCTTGCTGAAGATGAGTTGAATCCGAGAATCCCGGCTGGAACTTATGTTGTAGGTACTTCAGTCAATGGCGCTACCACAGTGGATCCTGCCAGATCCTATGTTCAGAGATTTGTGGGTAACATCCAGAGTAAGTACGAACTCAAGTCTGGTTCTATCACGATCGGAGCTTCCCAGTCAGGCGGATACGATATGTACACCACTGATCTTGTGATTTCAAAGGCAGGTCAGGACTACTCTGTAAGATATTCTTACAACGGTGACATCCTTCTGGAAGACTATAAACTCGTGGCTCCTGCACAGGTAGGCCTTAAGGAGGACATCATTGACATGCCGTTCGCTGATGTGGAAGGCGGATATTACGGAAACCTCTATGGCTATGGTACTGCAAACTACATGGTCACAATGAATACCAGAGGCTTTGCTGACGACGAGACAGACACTCTTCCGGGAATGATGCTTGTCCTCAATCTTTTCGACAAGCTTCCGAGTGGAGACAATAAGCAGATTGCAATCACTCCTGGCACGTACATAGTGCAGACTTACATGAATGCAGCTGTCGGAACCATGCTCTACGGTCTTACAATGTCGGATTCATCAGGTTCGAGCTCACCTTTCGGAACATTCTTCTATCAGATCACAGCTGACGGTCAGCAGTCTGTTGAGTTCATCGACTCTGGTACATTGAAGGTGGACCGCGATGAAGATGAGGATGGCGACGGTGACTTCAGATATACTTTCGAATATGATTTCAAGTCTTCTGCAGCGGGAAGATCATATCGTGGAAGCTGGGTCGGAGAAATTCCTATGGCTGATCTTTCTACAGATTCTGACAGAGTCATTCTTTCGACACTTGAGGAAGATGTCTACTGCGATATGTCAAAGGTTGAAACAGCGTACCTTGCCAAGGTAGAGACTCTTCAGTCGACTCTCGATACTGATGCAAGTCCTCGATTCGATCTCAAGACAGTATGGCAGCTCCACCTTGAGCCAAGAGACTGGACAGCGGAGGAGAAGAAGAACTATGAGTGGGATGAGCGTCTCCAGGTATGGTGCCCGGATGGTGACTGTATGGTTCTCGAGTTCGTCCTTCCTCTTGATTCAAACGGTGAGATAGCACCAAGACCTAACTACGAGTACACTTACACGATCCAGCCGAACTGTTCTATCGAGGATCCTGACTATACCATGTGCTGCAGCAGCATGGGTCGCCCATATGATGACCTTTTCCATCCTGAGACAGCAAGATACTGGGGCTACGCAGCCTTCAGCTGGTTCCCTAAGGAATACGATTACTGCAATGCCAGAAGAGGATTTACATGGGACGGTTGGTTCAGAGGAGTATGGTACTACCATTTGAGAACAGGCAAGTATTTTGATATGGACGAGAACGCGCCTGCAGTATTCGGAACAGTGAAGGTGCTCAGAAACGGTAATATTTACTCGATTGTGTGGGATCTCCTTGATGACGCGGAGTCGCCAAACAAGATCCAGGGTGAATGGACCGGTCAGATAAGACGTTCCGTTAACATTTAACGAAGATTATTTATTTACAATACGATATGGAAAGAACTTTGGTAATATTGAAGCCAGGCTGTCTTCAGAGAGGATTGATTGGCGAAGTCATTTCTCGATTTGAGAAAAGAGGACTCAAACTCGTTGCAATGAAGATGGTTCAGCTTGATGAGGAAATTCTCAAGGTGCATTATGCACACCTTCTTGATCGTCCTTTCTTCCCTTGGCTCAGGGATGGAATGATGGCAGCTCCTGTAATTCTCTGCTGCTGGGAAGGATTCAGCGCAGTTCAGGTCGTTCGTGACATGGCAGGTGCTACAAAGGCAAGCAAGGCTGTTCCGGGCACAATCCGTGGCGATTACAGCTTGAGCGCTCAGGAGAATATCGTTCATACATCAGACTCTCTTGAGAATGCTGAGATTGAATTGAAGAGATTCTTCGTTGAGTCGGACTATTGTGATTACAAATCTCCACTTGATCCGTTCAAGTACGCACCTGACGAATATTAATAATCTGACCTATGAAAATAGTTTGCGTCGGTGATGCTTATATTACCGATGATATGATGAGAAACGGCGTCAAGCCGTTCCTTAGCAACGATGACAGTCTGGAAGTGTTCTTTTTTGGAGAGCACGACCAGACTGTCATGCGTGATGTGGCTAAGTCGCTTGAAGCAGGTAATCGTGAGAAGATCGCAGTTCCTGCCGGTCTGCATGAGGCTGTTGCTGATGCTGACCTGCTGATCGTTCACCTTTGTCCGGTGAACCGTGACCTTATAGAATGTGCTCCGAAGCTTAAGGCTGTGATGAGCTGCCGTGGTGGTCTTGAGAATATCGATGTCCAGGCTGCCAGTGACAATAAGGTAATCGTATCCAACAATCCTGCACACAATGCCAATGCTGTTGCAGAGTTCACAATCGGTCTGATTCTTTCAGAGACACGCAATATCTGCCGATCGAATTTCGCACTCAAGAACGGCGAGTGGCGTAAGGTCTATCCGAATACGGCTACCGACATCAAGGAGATGCAGGATATGACAGTAGGTATCGTCGGATTTGGTTCTATCGGACGACTTGTAGCATACAAACTGTCTGTTTTCGGATGTAAGATCGTCGTTGCGGATCCATTCGTAAAGGAATGCAACGTTGATTACGTGACTTTGGTTCCGCTTGAAGAGCTTCTTGCACAGGCTGATATCGTGACCTTGCATGCACGTTCGAATGGTGCGGTTATGACAGAGCGTGAGTTCGGTCTTATGAAGCAGAACTCTTATCTGATCAACACAGCCCGCCCATATCTGGTGGATTCAGAGGCGTTCAAGCGTACCATGGACAGCGGAAAGCTTCTTGGTGCAGCATTCGATGTCTTCGAGACAGAGCCTGTGATTCCGGAGTTTTTTCGCAACTACGATAACATCACCATTACAAACCATTGCGGTGGTCTGACAATCAACTCTTATCGCGATGCTCCGGGCTTTGCAATGAAGAACTATATGAACTACATCAGTGGCAAGGCTGACCTGGCTTTCTGGGCTAATCGTAATCAGTTATCATAAAACACTTCAACTATGGAATCAATATTGACAGGACGTCCCCAGCTGAAAAAGGCACTGGACTCGGTTGCTGAGGTTACAGGATATCTGTGGCAGAAGGGATGGGCTGAACGAAACGGAGGCAATCTTACTCTTAATATTACAGAGTATGTGGATGAGCAGATGCTTGCAATGCCTGCCATCAGCGGTAAACTTCCTATCGGAGTAACCCTGCCCAACTTGAAGGGCTGCTGGTTCTACTGCAAGGGTACAGGAAAGCGTATGAGGGATCTTGCGCGCGATCCTATGTCTGCCGGCAGCATTATCCGTATTCTTGACGATTGTGCAAGCTATGAGATTGTTGCAGATGCAGTAATAGTACCTACTTCAGAACTTCCTTCTCATCTTGCTCTTCAGGACTATGCAATCGCTCAGGGATCGAATTATAAGGCTACTCTTCATACTCATCCTATTGAGCTTATAGCAATGTCGCATTCAAAGGAATTTCTGGATTCAAGACATCTTACAGAGGTCTTGTGGTCTATGATACCTGAGACTCTTGCCTTTGCTCCTCTTGGAATCGGTGTTGTGCCATATGCACTTCCTTCTTCAGTGGAACTTGCAGATGCGACACTTGAGCTCATCAAGAAATATGATGTAGTGCTTTGGGAGAAACATGGTACAGTGGCTGTCGGCCCTGATATGATGGAGGCCTTTGACCAGACTGACGTGCTTAATAAGGCGGCATGCATCTATATGGCTGCCAAGAATTTCGGCTTCACTCCTGACGGAATGACTCGTGAGGCAGTGCAGGAAATCAGAGATGTATTTAAATTACCAGATAATAAATAACGCTATGAAAAAGATTATGACAATCGTGTCTGTTGCGTTGATGGCCCTTTCGGCATGCACACAGCAGACCAATGAGGTGAAGATTCTCGCTCACAGAGGACATACAAGTACCGGAACAGAGTTTACAGTAGATGAGAACAGTATCGATGCTCTCAAGCGTGCTCAGGAGAGAAATTTCCCTGGTATCGAGTTTGATGTTCATCTTACTGCAGATGATCAGCTTGTGATCCATCATGATAATAAGATTGCTCCAGGCCTCAGCTGCCAGGGTAGTACTCTTGAGGAAATCAGAGCTCATCGTCTTCCACACGGAAGCCAGATTCCTACACTCCGCGAGTGGCTTGAGCAAGCTAAGAAGACTCCACACATCTATCACATGCTTGAACTTAAGTCTCATCCTGCAGAGCGCGAGGCTCTTCTTATCAGCAAATGTCTTGAGGTAATCCGCGAGCTGGATATGGTGGACATGATGTACATGCTTTCATTCAAGTCTGCTACCCTTGACGAGGTTCTGCGTCAGGAACCAAAGATGAAGACTCTCCTTAACTCCAGCAGCCTCCACAATTCGATGACTCCTGAGGAGGTAAAGGAGAAGGGCTACACAGCAGCATCTTACAATGTAAGCGTTATCCTCAACCACACTGACTGGATCAAGAAATTCCAGGAGTACGGTATCGAGACCTTCCTTTGGATGGTTAACGATCCTTACCTTTACAATGTGGCAAAGGAAATGGGCTTCACTTGGGTTACCACTGACTTCGTTGATCATATCGAGCAGAAGTAATCTCTAAGATATAAAGAAAGCGACCGGCTGATATTTTTCAGTCGGTCGCTTTGTTGTTATTGGGATCGATTAGAATTTCTCAGTTTCGAAGTAGATGAATGCCCAATCTTCTGTGTAGTATTTATTGACTTCTGCAACATTTGCGTCGCCATTGATCATGATCATGCTCATTGCAGAGCCGTCACCCTTTGCTGCAAGTTCCTCGTTAGCTGTTACCCTCACGTAGAATGTTCCGTTTTCCATTGCAGCTGGTGCTGTAGCTTCAAGGTCAAGAGAGAATGGCTTGTTACCTGCATTCAGTTCAATATCAGCACTCTTGGTCCAAGATGTTCCATCAAACGAATATTCCACAACCCAAAGAGCTACACCCTTGGTATATGCAGTTGTTGCGATTCCTGCATTCTTGAATCTTACGATATCGTTCTTCTTCAATGTGAGGTTAGTCACCTTGAATTCGAAATAATCGCCCTTGTCCATCTTCTGAGCTCTGAGTCTGTCTTTCTTCTGTGTAGAAGTTCCAGTAGAGTACTTGACATTAGCGTTAGCTGTAACTGAGAATACACCTCCGGCAACAACGTCGCTGTTGATAGGCTGCTTGTCCAACCAAGCCTGTGCCATAGCTGCAACTGTAGCGTTTTCGTGATCTTTCTTAAGTCCGGTCCAAGACCATTTAGCTGCCACAGATACAACGCCTGCAGGAGCCACATAGCCAGCCTGCTTGATTGTAGTCTCGCCGATAGCAGTGCCATCTGCAGCCTTTACAGTGAGCTTAGCCTCACGAGCTGCTGTAGCCTCGTTTGCTGCAATGTTGTAGTATACCTTATAGATAAGACCTGTTGCAGGAACGGTTGCACTTGCTGCGTTCTCAGCGATTGTGACACCGTTAGCGTCAGTGTTGCAAGCCACCTTGGTGATTGTTACCCAATCAGCATTTGACTCGACTGTCCATCCTCTGTTCACTCTGACTGTCCATGTACCTGCTCCTGCCTCAGCCGCTACCGGCTCTTCTACACTTGCACCTACTGCATACTCAAGTGCTGCAAGTGGAAGAAGTTCGTCTGCGGCAGCTGTTGTTGTCTCTTCCTCAGCACGTGCAACTGAGAGATTGTCTACGAATGAACGTGCGTCAAGGTTCTCAAGCATACCGAACTGAATCTTTGTAGCAGATGTAGCATCCTTAACGATTATAGACTTGCGTACCCATCTCCAGAGATATTCTCCCTCGTAAAGAACAGGAACGGTAGCGGTCTTGCCATCTTCGCTGATTGTAGCACCTTCTGTACCGCAAGCTACGATTGTACCATCACCTACAACTGAAATCTTCTGATATGCATTTGCAGCAGGGTTACCATTGGCTGCAACATATAGAGATGCATCCCACTTAACCTCGAGAGTTGCGAGCGCTGCCTCGTCGATTCCCTCAAGTGCAGGAGATGTCACGTAGCCTACCCACTTGCTCTTTCCAAGCTTGATGAAGCCTTCGTATTTTCCATATGTAGCGAACTGGTCCGATGTGTCGTATCCAAGTCCCCTTTCTGTCATGATGGCTGTGATGTCCTCGTATCCTGCGGCACCGAACTGGAACTCGTTGTAGTTAGCTCCGTCAGTCTTTACAGAAATCCAGCCGTACTTGCTGTTTGCAAGTTTTGCAGGCCAGTTCTCAGTGATCCAGCTGAAGTCCTCAGACCAGAATACATGTCCCTTAGTGTGAGTGTCATAGTCAGGACCTTCCTTGCCAAGCTGAGTTGCATTGATCTCAACTGCATAGTTCTTTTCAGCAATCTTGAAAGTAATCTTGGCTGTACGAGTCTCAGCTTCTGTGTTATTGTCAGCTGTAATCTGTACAGTTACTTCTTCATTTGCCTTACCTGTAAGAGGAGAAACGTCGATCCAAGTCTTGTTAGCTTCAACCTCGGCAGTCCAATCATAATTTCCCTGTACCTTGAATGATACCGGAACAGCCTCTGCAAGAAGCGTGATCGAACTTGTTGCACCAGTAATCTTGATTTCTGCTGCAGGATCCTCAGGAGTGATAGGATCTGGCTTACATGCTACGCCGAGCACAGCAGTCATAAATACTCCGAAAATGAATTTTGTGAGTTTCATAATACTGTTATTTAGTGGTTAATTAATTTCTATATATCCTCTTGTCAGAAGAGGGGTTCTGAGTCCTGGGGCTGTTTCACCGGAAGCGATGGTGAATTCCTGACTCTTGTGGTTGAGGACGCAGGTTACAGGAATGATAACCTCGTTTACGGGGAGACTCTCCATTGAGCCGCTGACGGTGTTGAATACTCTGATCACATTGTCATCATCGCCGGTCTCGCATCTTCCTCCGAAGAAGAGAATCTTGTCTGCCTCCCATGGCATGGCAGTTCCGGCCATGACAGGGAAGTATCCTTCGACTGCCTGCCATTCCCGGGTCTTAGGATTGAATTTCCAACCATCGTAGAGGATCTCCGGCAGCTGACTGCCCTTGAAGTCACGGCCGCTGAATACATAGAAGCACTCAGTCTCACCGTCATTCTGTACGGCAGCAGTTGCAAAGGCTCTTGCCTTATCGCTCCATGAAGGCAATTCGCTCCAAGTCTTTGTCTCGAGGTCGAAGCAAAGGAAGGTATTGGTTGCCTCCTGATTTGCGCTGGTGCGGATACCACCTGCGAGATAAACCTTACCGTCAATCATGCCGCCGGCCATATTTGCAAGCGGGAACGGCATTGACGGAAGCATCTCAACCAAAGGAGAGCCTTCTTTGTCCAGCTTGATCATATATGCCTGGTCTGAGCAGCAGTCCGCATTGCAGCCTCCGATGCAGAGAATGCCATCAGGGAGCTCTACAGAATAGCCATATCCGATAGTCTGCGGGAGCACGTCCTTGTAGAGCTTCCAGTCCTTGCCATTGTATACATAGATGTCAGCCCACCATGTCTTGGCGCCTCCTTCTGAAAGTGGAATGTCAGGGAAATTTGCACCTCCAGCCACTATGTAACTGTCTTTTACATAGCCGGAAAAGACACCTGCAAGACCCGGATTTGCCTTCCCGTCGTTGTTACGGGAAGGCAATTCAAGGTGTTCGCCCCATTTTATCCTTATAGATTCAGGTTTCATTATTTCTGTTCGATAAATTCCTTCGTATAGACATTTCCAAAGCGGTCAGTAACAGTAATCCTCACCGGTTCGGTCTTGTTTACTCTCTTGACTCTGAACATGTGTGTATTCACGCATGTAAGGAAGGCTGTCGGTCTGTGGAGCAGTGTCTTTGTTTCTGTTCTGATCTGTTTGTAAAGTGGATCATAACCTGCAGTGCGTACCACTTCAAGCGCGTTGCCAGCCTCTGTCGCTTCAACCTTCCATTCCGGATCCCAGTTGAATACATTGACAAGAAGAACGTCTGACTCAGGCTCTCCGCCATATTCTACAGGAAGAGTGTTGAGGTCGTAGATCCTCATCTGGCTGTTTTCGATCGTATCGTAGCTTGATTTGAGCTGCCAGCTGATCTTGTCACCCTCTATTGTGAAGATCTGGAATCCTCCTGCTGTACCGTCCTCGCATATCATCGGCATGTCAAGGTCGTTGATCTTCCATGATACTGCGCCAGCAGAAGCTACGGTGTGGTTGATGACGTTCTCGTTGATAGGGTAGGTTTCTGTTCTGTGATAGTGACCGCAGAGGAAATGAACCTCCTTGAAATCCTTCACTATGTTCAGCAGCACGTCAGGAGTCTGGAATATGGATTTTCTTTCCATGAGGATTGTGTTGCCATCCTCATCGATGTTTTGTGTGATATAGAGAGGGACATGGTAGCAGAGAACCAGCGGCTTGTTTTTGTCGGCATATGAAAGATCCTTCACAAGCCAGTCAAGCTGTTCCTGGTCAAAGGCGTATCCGAAACCAGTTCCGGCAACCTTGGCATCTCTTTCCTTGGTTTCCGGACCAAGAGTGAGGATGTTGTCAAGCATTGCAAAGTGAACCTCACCGATGTTCATAGAATAATAATCTGGTCCGATGACCTCTTTATATACCTTCTCTCCGATTGTGCTGATCCATTCTTCTACTGTTCCTTTTCCTCTTGGCACGTTATCATGGTTTCCCATTACGTGGAAGACAGGACCTCTGTATCCTTCGAGCTGCTCAAGATACTCCGGCAGTCCGAACTTGTTCTTTGCCCATTTTGCATCGGTAGACATGTCTCCGAGGCAGAATGTATAGAGAGGGCCTTCAATCTCTGAAGCTGTCTTGCAGAGATCCGGGAAGTAATATTCGTGGAACTGTTCGACATCTCTGTCAACTGAATCACCGTTGAGATGGATGTCTGTGTTCACAATCAGAGTGTATTTTGACTGATCCGTTTTCTTTAGATCAAAGTCAGCAGTGTCAACCTCATTGAAGCCGATCCTGACATAGTGCTTTGGAAGCAGGCCTTCTGTTTCAACCTCATAACCTGACGGAATGCTTATGAATACATAGCCGTTTGCCTTTGCGGAATTCATCTTATAGTAACCTCTCCAGTTGGTGGTCACTACTTCGATACCGTCAGATACAACAACATTACTGATACCCTTGCCTTCGCAGCTCACTCTTCCGACCACTGTTGCAGGGTCGGAAGAACAAGCGCAAAGCAATGTTGCTGCAATAACCGAAATTATTGTCAAGTTTTTCATACTTATTTCTTGATACATCTCACTGGCATACCGTGTGAGAAGTTGTTTGCTCTGTTGTAGATACGAGTGCTTGTAGATGCTGTAGGGCTATCGAAGTAGATAGAGCTTGCATATACATCTGACCATGCAGAACCCTCCCACATGTAGAGAGCTTCGCCCTGGTAAGCGTGCTTACCGTCAGCCTTGTTGATATAACCTGTAGCAGGGAAGCATACAGTCTCCATCTTTGACGGATCTGCAGTTGCGAAGATCTGCTGTGCAGAAGCAAGTTTTGCATTTGCATCCTCACCAGCGAATGTAGAATTCTCGTCACCCTTGATATAATCGATTCTAAGGTAAGAGATGCTGTTTTTCATCTTTCTCTGGAGTCTGAGGTAGTAAGCATCTACAGTCTTGTGCTTCTTGACAGCGTAGATAGTAGCATTCTCAGGACCGTCAGTTACATAAAGACCCTCGTATGGGGCTCCTCCGTCCTCGAAGATCTCATCAGCCTTGGTTCCTGAAGCTACGCTCTTGAAGTTACCGATACCTGCTGCATTAGTGTAAGGAAGAATCTTCTGGAAGTCATAGTAGTTAGGAACGCGCCAGCCCTCTGGACAAGGCTCACCATATGAACCGGAAAGGTCTTTCCAGAATGTAGCGAGCTTAGCATATGTAACACCTGTTCTGAGCCATACAGCGTCCTCACTATAGAACTTGCGGCTGTTCATGGCCTGCTCGTATGTGAGGGCATCCGGTGCGCGCTCTGCCTCGATAGTTCCCACGTTAGGGAATGGGAGGTTACGGCCCCACTGGTAGTAGTAACCATAGGTCTCGGAGCTTATTATGTTCTCCTCGTATGAAGGGAGGGTAGCACCGAGGTTTCTGTCCATGAACTCAAGGTCGCCGATCTTCACTGACTCTGTAGGAACTGACTGCTGTGTGATAGCGATCTCCACGCTGCTCTTGCCGAGGCTTACTGTGAATGTCGCAGATCTTTCAGCACCTGTGTAGTTGTCCTCTACGCAGCATACTCTGATCAATGATCCATCAAGGAATACATTGTACCATGATTCCTCACCAGCCTTTGTGAGAATGATGTTTCCGCTCATTTCAGTTGTCCATGTCAACTCATAGCCATAGAACTTGTCTGAGAGATATGGGAATGTCATCGTGCCGTTGATGAGCTTCACACCCTGAACAGTGAGAGTACCCGAACTCCAGTCAGGGGTGAATTCCGCTGCCAGCTTGCTGCCTGAGAGCGAGAGATTCATTACATAATTATAGTCGGCGTGAATAGGATTAGGACAGTAAACCACATCCTCGAAAGCCTTGCCGTTTGCTGTTCCTGCAATCTTGAATCCCGCTCTTGTATCAGAGGTTTCGGACTGAACGCCAGGAGTGTAAAGAAGATAGATCTTATCCTTCACTTCCGATCCCGACACCTGTACTGCAGGGAGCTGTCCCATGGCTGCAGGTTTCTTTGCGAAGTCCTTTACAAGTGGCCAGCACTCTGTTGATGTCTGAGTCATCTGGACTGATGAAAGGTTGAGGCCGTTTGCCACGATATCCACCTTGGCGAACTGACGTGCAAGTGTTACAAACGGATTGGTTCCTACAGAACTGGCAATGTCTGTCTGGCCCATCATGAACAATGGTGCAGAAGGCATTGCATTGATGCTGAGCTTAAGACCCTCTGCAAATGCGTTGTAGTTTGTAGGTGAGTCCGGAGCTTCTGCTGTTGTCTTGACTTCAGGATATGTCACTCCTGTCGTGTTGGCGATAGCAACGATTCTCTTTGATCCGGATGTAGGAAGTGTTATGGTCTCTGACCAGATTTTCTGATCTTTCAAGCCAGGAATAGCTTCCGGCTGGTTTGGAGTGACATCCTTGCCAACCCATTCAAGAAGGTAGCCCTTGTCTGTTGACGCGAAGATGAAGATGTCCATATCATTGACCGACATCTCCTCAGCTGATGCATACGATTTTGTTGAAATCATATTTCCTGACACTCTGATGTCCACAGTCATCTCCGACTCCTGCTGTGATGTCAGTGCAGAAGTGTTGATGTCCACATAGTCTATGGTACATGACACAAGTGCAAGTGCTGATAATATTGTTATTAGTCCGTATTTCATTGCCGTAAGATTTATAGACCTAATTCTTTTTTGACGATTGATGCAGGGTAGCGTACGAATCCGATCTTTTCGTTAGGATTCGCTGTTCCGAAGAGTCCGCTTCCATACTCGTAAAGTACGCATACAGAACCATCGCCAAGTACGATGACGTCTGAATATGCGGCTCTTCCGCTCCATACCTGCTTCACCATATTCCAGTTCTTGCCATTGTCAAGGCTCAATGAGATGCAAAGATTAGATCTCTTGGACTGGTTGTAGCAGTTGCTGAGAATAAGGGTGTTGCTTGGCTTTCCGTTCTCGAAGAGGTTTGATACAGAGCCCTGGCAGCCTGGGTCGATAAGGCTTGGTACCACAGTGAATTCTCCCCAAGTGTCTCCGCCGTCCGTACTGATCGAGTAAGCACGGTTCTTGACATTTACATCTACAGAAGCAACTCTCATCATTGTCATGATGCTTCCGTCTCCAAGTTCCACGATACAGCTCTCGTTACCTCCGATAGCAGTCTTACCTCCCAACTGCCATGTCTTTCCATGGTCATCAGAATAGATGCAGTGACTGTAGTTCTGATTGCCGTCGACAGCTGTCTTAGGACGATGGTTCGCAGGGATGATGATACGTCCCTTATAAGGATTCGACTGCTTCTGAATTGCGTGGCATGGACCTGTCGCATACCAGTTCATTTCAGCTTCCTTGACTGTAGGTGTTATGTCGAACGGACCAGTCCAAGTGAGACCGTCGTCATCCGAGTAGCTGTACATTACTCTTCTTGTATGGCCGTCAGATATCGTCTTGACAATGTCACTCTTGAGAGTAGACGGGTATCTCTGCCAGCACCAGAAAAGAATGATTCTTCCTGTTTCCTGGTCAATCACCGGTGCAGGATTACCGCAGGTGTTGTTCTGGTCATTGTAGAGGACCTGGAGGTCTGACCATGTAGCACCACCGTCTTCCGATCTTTTGACCACAAGGTCAATGTCACCGGTGTCCTTGCTGGTACCGCTCTGGACAGGTTTGTTAGGGAAGGTTGCCTCATTATAAAAATCAGGCTTGGTGTTTCTTGCTTCACAGAAGGCCAGAAGTGTTCCCTTCTTGGTCTGAATCAGTGCGGGAATTCTATAATAGTTGTAGTTTTCCTTAGCAGCAATATAGATGTCTGCCTTCACTTCCTTGCCATTGTCA
>JAEIGA010009534.1_pt1 | contig 14704 bp, 12 predicted proteins | sample 9270691 | NCBI WGS metagenome assembly JAEIGA01 (sample SAMN17057246, study PRJNA624740) | gut metagenome | biome: biome; isolation source: fecal sample | host: Bos grunniens | place: China: Xizang | collected 2019
GCTTGCTTTTGACCGATTTATTAGAAAAATACTCCGACGAAGCGATTAAATTTGCACTTTTGCAGACCAACTATCGCAACGATATCAATATCACGAACGATTTATTCCCCGCAGCGGAAAAGCATTTGGTGGAGTTTTACACCGCGCTTGCCGAAACGGAAGAAGCGGGCTTGACGGCAACCGCCGAGCAAAAATCGGAAGCGAAAAAAATCGACGACGAATTTAACGGCTGTATGAGCGACGATTTCAACACCGCGCTTGCCCTTTCGAACTTATTCGGGTATTTTAAGGAAATGAAAAAACGCCTTGTGGCGGGCGACGGGTTGGCTTTGGCGTATGCACGGCAAATTCGGGAAACCTACGGACTTTTGGGGCTTTTCAAAAAGAACGCGAAAGAATACCTTGCGTGGATTGACGAAAAGACCGCAAACGAAATTCCTGCGAGCGTAAAAGCGTTGGCGGAAGAACGCTGGGCGGCGCGCCTTGCGCGGGATTGGGCGAAGAGCGACGAGCTTCGCGCGGAGCTTCAAAAACTCGGCTACGCCGTAAAAGATTCCAAAACGGGCTACGAGTTGATAAAAGCGTGAAAGAATTTGTAAAAATCGTTTGACAAACCTTTTTACGCAAGCTATAATATTGCTATTAAAACGAGAAAACGCCGAAAAGTCGGCAAAGGAACTACGATTATGAAAACTTATACGAGTCAAAGCTTACGAGAAATGTATTTAAACTTTTTCAAGGAACGGGGGCATAAGGTCATTCCGTCCGCGTCCTTGATTCCCGAAAACGACCCTACCGTACTGTTCACGACGGCGGGTATGCACCCGCTCGTGCCCTATCTTTTGGGGGAAAAGCACCCTGCGGGCAACCGTCTTACCGACGTGCAAAAATGCGTGCGTACGGGGGATATCGACGACGTAGGCGACGAACGGCATTGTACTTTTTTCGAAATGCTTGGAAACTGGTCGCTGGGAGATTATTTCAAAAAGGAAATGATTCCTTGGAGCTACGAATTTTTGACGGGTGAAAACTATTTGGGAATCCCTTCGGACAAGATTGCCGTCACGGTATTCGGCGGGGACGAGAGTATCCCGCGCGACGACGAAGCGGCTGCGCTTTGGGAAAACGCAGGGATTAAGAAAGAAAACATTTATTATATGCCCCGTGAAAACAACTGGTGGGGACCTGCGGGCTTGACCGGACCTTGCGGAACGGATACGGAAATGTTCGTAATCAGAAAACCCAAATGCTCGCCTGAATGTAATCCCGATTGTAATTGCGGCGCGTTCTTGGAAATCTGGAACGACGTATTTATGCGCTTTAACAAGACGGCGGACGGCAACTTTGAAGAACTTTCCCAAAAGAACGTAGATACGGGTATGGGCTTAGAACGCGCGCTTTGCGTTTTGAGCGGAAAATCCAGCGTGTACGAAACGGATATTTTTGAAAACGCCATTAAGGAAATCACCGCGCTTACGGGCAAAACGTACGGCGAAAGCGAAGAAATTACCCGCGCTTTCCGCGTGCTTCTCGACCACACGCGTACGGCGACCTTTATGATCGGGGACGAAAAGGGTATCGTGCCTTCAAACACCGATCAGGGGTATATTTTGCGCAGAATTATTCGCAGAGCGGTGCGTTTCGGGCGCAAAATCGACTTACCCGAAGGCAGTCTTGCGAAAATTTCCGCAACCTTTATCGAGCAGTATAAAACGGTATATCCCGAACTGCAAATCAACGCGGAAAAGATTGCGGACGAGCTGAACAAAGAAGAAGCGAAATTCTCAAAAACCTTGCAACAGGGCTTAAAGGAATTTGAAAAATGTATCGGCGGGTTAGAGCGTAAAAATGCGTTTATGAAAGAAAAAGACCCCGCGTACGTACCCGAAACGGTGATTGCGGGCAAAGCGGCGTTTAGACTTTACGACACCTACGGTTTCCCCGTTGAAATCACGGCGGAAATGGCGAAAGAACGCGGGTTCGGCGTGGACATGGACGGCTACAACGCGGCGTTTGAAGAACACCAAAGCAAGTCCAAAGCGGGTAGCGAACAAAAATTTGCTTGCGGGCTTGCCGACCATAAAGAAGAAACGACGAACTTACACACGGCTACTCACCTTTTGCACGCCGCGCTGAAAAAAGTTTGTTCGCCTGACGTCAACCAAAAAGGCTCGAACATCACCGAAGAACGCCTTCGTTTCGATTTTAATTATCCCCAACCCTTGACGGCGGAGCAAATTAAAGCGGTAGAAGACCTTGTAAACGAGAAAATTCGCGAAGATATTCCCGTCGTTATGCAAGAGCTGTCGATTGAAGAAGCGAAAGCGCAAGGCTTTACGGGCTTGTTCGAAAGCAAATACGGCGAACGCGTAAAAACGTATACTATAGGGGATTTTTCGAAAGAAATTTGCGGTGGTCCGCACGCGGAAACGACGGGTAAACTCGGCAAATTCAAAATCCAAAAAGAACAAAGCTCGTCGGCGGGGATTCGCCGTATTAAAGCGGTGCTTATTCACGAATAAGGCTATGAACGAAAAAGAACTTGAAATCGAAAAACAATTCAAAACGCTCTTTTCTTGGGCGATAGACGGGGGATTTTCTTACGAATACACCTATGAAAAAGGCGGGGACTCTTCCTGTTCGTATATCTACCGATTTAGAAAAGGCAAAGACTTTTTCGACCTTCGCGAGCTTTCGGGCGGGGAAGAGCTGAATTTCGTGGTATATAAAGACGGTCAATACCGTTTTCCGAGCCTAAAAGCCCGTTATCCGAAAGAATTTCGCTCGTTCAAGTTCAAGCACTTATTCAAAAAACCCACGCAAGAAGAAAAGCGCGCGTTTTTTGCGGATATTTTACGCAAAGAATGGACGGCGACGGACTTTTTCGGCTTCAAAAACTAACGTCAAAAAACGCGGTATCCACCGCGTTTTTTCCTTTGCGTTATAGGAAGTCCAGAAACTCAGTTTCTGGTGGGGCGCAGGGGGGAAACCCCGCATATGTATGCCCAAGTCAAGCAACCGTAGGTTGCGCTATTTTCGTGGCTTTGCCACGCAATCGCCCAAAGGGCGAAAAGAGATTGCCACAGTCGTTTCACTCCTTCGCAATGACCCGATAACAGGCATTGCGCTCAACTTGCGATTTTGCCGAAAGCAAAGCCTTTTCCGCGCCGTCATTGCGAACGAAGTGTGGCAATCTCGCGGAAAAGGCTCGCAATTTCTGCCCTAAGCGCTTATTTCTTCCTAATTCTCTTTGCGCGCGCGTCGTGGGCGGAGCAAAAGTCTACGAAAGAGTTGTGTTTCGGCGTAGGCTCAGGTTGGGCGGGTTCGTCTTGCGAAGTCGAAACCGTAGACGGCTCGGACGGTTGCGGGGCGGGGGTAGAGTCTTTTTCAAGTACGGATTTGATAAAATTTAAAAGACCAAAAGGTTGCATAGCGAATAAATTCTCCAAAAAATTAAAATTTCACAGAAAATAGCCGAAAAAACGGGGCGTTTTCGTTTGCTTTAATTGACAAATTGATATATAATAGAATATGCGTTAATAGAGTCGGAAAATGCACTTTTGCGCGTTCTTTCCGAGAAACCATAAAAAGGAGTCCTTATACAATGAAGGATAAAGCAAGAAAAATAATCAGTATTCTCGCGACGGCTACTCTGCTTACGTCTACGCTTGCATTCGTTTCCTGTGGCGACGAAAGCTATAAAGGCAATAAGCTCGACGGCTACGTTTCCAGCGAGAACACCGCAGTTTCTAACGGTGGTTTTGCCGTGCAAAAAGACGATTTCGTTTATTATCTCACCGGCGCGGAAGACTATGCGGTGTCGAATACCTACGGTAAGGTGAAAAAAGGCGCGTTGATGCGTATTGCTAATGCCGATTTACAAAAAGGGGATTACGAAAAGGCGCAAACCGTCGTGCCTATGCTTCTCGTTTCTCAAGACTACGATAGCGGATTCTATATCTACGGCGACTACGTGTATTTCGCTACGCCTACGACGGATAAAGACGTGGAAAGCGGACAAGTTCAGTCGGGATATATCGATTTTAAACGGGCAAAACTCGACGGCTCGTGGACCATGAAAGGCAAGTATTTCCACTTGGAAGACCGCGCGAGCAATTTCCGTTTCGTGGAAGAAGGGGAAGGCGCGGATAAGACCGTTTATTGCTTATACGAAGAAAACGGCGCGTTAAAATCTTTTAACACTAAAACGGAAAAGACGAACGTGCTCGTAGAAGGCGCAACCGAGCTTATTTACGATATGCAAGACCTTTCTAACGGCACGGTGTACTACACGATGGGCGTCAAATACAACGTCGATTCCAAGAACCCGACGGACGCGCCTTATAATCAAGTGTATAAGGTAAACGCATCTGCAACGGCGACGGCGACGAAAAACGGCTATAAAACGTCGAACGGCAGAGAATATACTTTCGATACCGACTATTTGGAAAAGAACGAAAAAGGCTTTGACAAAGGCGATTATAAGACGTATCCCTACGTGAACTTAGGCGAGCTTGTGCTTGACGGTATCGGCAAGAACTACGAAGATAAAATTTCGCAAGGCTATAACGATAAGAAGGAAGTGGCGGGTGAGTCCGACGAAATTTCGGGATATACCTACGATTTAGACAGATACGCGCAAGACGGCGTGTACTTTACGCGCACGGTGGTGAACGATACGCCTCCCGTAAAGGCGTTGTATTACCTGTCCGATAGCGTAATTGACGCAGACGGTTGGAAATCCGTTTCCGGCAACGCGCAAGTGCAAACGGCGGCGAAAAACTCGTCGGTATTTGCAAACGGCGCGGTGTTTATAGGCGAAGATTTTGACGATTACGTGTATTATGCAAAGGACGATAAAATTCTTTTCAAAGTGCAAGACGGCGAAGAATTTGCAATGGCGTACGGCGTTGCAGACATCACCCTTTGGACGGTTGACGGGAATTATTTATATTATTATACTTCGGGCGGAAACGGCTATAAGCTTTCGAGAATTAACTGTACGGGCGCAAAAGCTGATTATTTCGTTCCGACGGAAGAATACGAACCGATTGATTTCAACTACGTAGATTTCAATTCCGACTGGTATAAGCCTGAATTTTTCGAAGGTAAGCTTTTGTATTCGGGCGCGCAGAGCTTGGGCTTGAACGCTTACCGCTATATTTATGCGACGGACGTTCCCGCAACCAACGCAGAATTAAAAGCGCTTAACGAGAAATACGACGAAGTAAATACGTATATCTCGGACTTTGAAGACGATAAAATGGAAGAAGCGTTGACCTACGTATTCCATACGGGCGAAAAGAGCCTTTTGGACGACGTGCAAAAGCTTTACGATACCATTCATATCAACGAATACACGGCGTTTGCGGCGCACGGTAAGAGCGAAAACGAAAGCAAGACGGATTACGCGGCTAAATTCGTAGATGCGGAGAATAAGCACTACGACCGCATGAACTATTATATCGGTTTAATGGGCGGAAAGGATGCGATTAAGAGCGCGGATATTGATGCAATCGAAGAATCTTGGGCAGGTACGTTGCAACAAGAAACGGTCGTAGCAACGGACGATAGCTTCCCCGTTTGGGCAATCGTGTTAATCGTAATCGGCGGCGTGCTCGTAGTGGGCGCGGCGATCGGCGTACCCGTTGCGTTGCACCTTAAAAAGAAAGCACAGCTTCAAGCGGCTTACGAACGCACGAGAGTGAGAAAAGACCGTTTGGATACGACGGACGATAAATCTATCGACGTATACGCAAACGAAGAAGAAACGCCCGCAGAAGCCGAAAAAACGGACGATACGAGCGCAGACGAAACGGAAACCGTTGAAGAAAATAAAGCGGAAGAATCGGCAAAAGAAAGCGTAGAAACCGAAGACGCTAACGTAGTTTCGGAAGAAGCGACCGCACCCGCAGAAGAAGAACGAAAAGAAGAATAAAGGCAAAGGGAGTCGTTTTATAGAAAAACGGCTTCCTTTTTTGTGAAAATTAAAAAAAATTTATTAAAATCTAAAAAAACGGCTAAAAAACAGTTTACAAATCCGTAAAATACTAATATAATATAGCAAAATCAACTTATAAGAAACGAGGGAAAATAACTATGGCTAACTATATTATCTGTCCGAGATGCGAATTAAATTATATCGACGGGGACGAACAGGAATACTGCGAAGTATGTTTAAAAGAATTAAGCGGTGCAAAAACCTTTGCCGACGACTTTGAAGAAGAAATCGAAGAAGAAACTGAACTTTGCCCGATTTGCGGGGATAACTATATGCGCGCAGGCGAAAAAATGTGCGACGAGTGCAAAGCCAAGAGCGAATACGAAGAAGAGCCTAACGACGATCCTGATGACGACGATGCTTGGAGAACCTATCTCGACGACGAAGACGAACCCGAAGAATTAGACTTACAGCTCGGGGAAGAATTCGACGAAGAGTTTGGCGAAGAAGAAGAGGAAGAAGAGGAAGAAGTCGAGGAAGAAGAATTCGAATACGTTTCCGCAGACGATTATTACGACTACGACGATGATGACGAAGACGACGACGAAGATGACGAAGATGACGACGATTTTTAATCTTTAATAAACAGAGAAAAGACCGTTTAAAAACGGTCTTTTCCTTTACGAATTTTATAAATCGTCCGCATCCTGCATAGGCAGTTCGCCTTTTTCGCCTCTACCGGTATAACTTCCGTAAACGTCGTTATCCGATTGCATTTGCGTAAGCTTCATTGCCTTTTTCGTGGGGGCAGGTACGCGTTTAGACTTATTTGCAGTCGTTTTCATAGCTGTTTTGTTTGTTGTTCGAACAGTTTCTATCGCAAGCGTTTTGCTTGTTTTGGTTGTTTTGCTTGTTGTTCGTTTTGTTTTGGTTTTTGTTTTGGTTTTTGTTTTGATTTTTCATTGCCTTTCCCTCCTTTTTAAATTTTTGAAGGCGAAGAACGTTTTATTTTCTAACGCCTTCGAAAGGCAAATGCAAATCCACGTAGCCTTGCTCTGCTTTGCAAAGTGGACAAACCTGCCAAGCTTCCGTTCCGACGTGCATATATCCGCATTCGCTGCAAATCCACAGCATAGGCGTTTCGCTCTTATAAAGCGTTTGATTTTTTACCGCGTCTGCCAAGTATTTAAAGATAGCTTTATGCTGACTTTCCACTTCCGCAATCTGTTTGAAGAGCAACGCGATATCCTTGAACCCTTCTTTTTCCGCCGTCACGGAAAAGGCGGGGTAAATATCTTCCGATTCGCTCTTTTCGTCCGCCTCAGCGAATTTCAAGCTTTCGACGAGCGTTCCTTGATGGAAAGGGTAGCCTGCGTCCTTTAAGCAAACGTTTTCTTTGCTACCGCCGTGTTCTATCATTTTATTAAAGAACTGCGTAGCGTGAACCGTTTCATTTTTAGCGATCACGCGAATAGCGTCGGACAACGTCTTTAATTTTTCTTGCATTGCGAGCTTAGCGATCATCTGATAGCGCATACCCGCCTGACATTCGCCGGCAAAGCTCCGCGCTAAGTTGATAAAAGTTTCTGTGTTTTCAAATTGCATAAATTCCTCCCGAAGGGTTCGCCTTCAACCGCTATTTTGCGTAAGGGGACAAAGATTATACGATTTTTGCGTTGTCAATCTATGGAAAAAGGGTAAAAACGCTTGCCAAAATCCGCGCGGGCGTGTACAATAATAAAAGGTGCGAAGTTTCGCAAAAAAAGGAGAAGAAATGTTCCATATCGTATTAGTTGAACCGGAAATTCCGCAAAATGCGGGAAATATCGCGCGTACCTGTGCGGCTACGGGTACGGCGTTGCACATGATCCGTCCGCTGGGTTTTGAAGTGAGCGATAAGTATTTAAAGCGCGCGGGGTTAGATTACTGGAATTTAGTAGACATTTCCTACTACGACAGCTTTGACGAATTACGTGCAAAATATCCGAATGCAAGGTTTTTCTTTTTCACGACGAAAGCACGCCGTCGGCATAGCGACGTCAGCTTCCAAGACGGGGATTTTTTAGTTTTCGGAAAAGAAACGAAAGGTTTACCCGAAGAGCTGTTATTAGAAAACGAAGAAACGTGTTTACGTATCCCTATGTTTTCGGAAGCCCGTTCTTTAAATTTATCCAACTCAGCGGCGATTGCGGTGTACGAAGCCTTACGGCAAACGGACTATCACGGCTTATTAGAAACAGGCGAACTCCACGAACATACGTGGTCGGAATTAGATAAATAAAATAGAAACTTCCTTTAACTAAGGCTCACCCCACCTATGTCATTGTGAGCGAAACGAAGTGGGGCGTGGCAATCTAACGGAAAGCAAAGCTTTCCTATAAGGGCGCTCTATTTCGCCTAACGGCGGGGCGCAAAGGCAAAAATAAATTGTGTCTTGGCGTATAAAATCATAAAATACAGGCAATAACTTTCGTGTATCTTCACGGAGGTTATATTTTTTATGAAAAAATTTTGCATAATTTTTCTTTTGTCAATCATAATAAGTTTAACGGCGGTTGGTTTTGTCGACGGTTTTGAAAGAAAAACAGCTTGCAACGAACGGTATATCCGTATCCATATCCGCGCAAACTCTAACGAAACACACGACCAACAGGTGAAATATCTCGTCAAGGACGAAGTCGTGGATTTTCTTACCCCCGTCGTAGCGGAATGTGAAAGTAAAGTGGCGGCGGAACGTGCGTTAAAGGATAATCTTTCAGGAATTGAACGCACCGCAGAGCGCGTGCTTAAAAGTCAAGGCTTTGCTTACGGCGCATCTGCTTGCGTGAAAACCGAACGCTTTCCTACCCGCGTCTACGGCGAATACGTGCTGGAAGAAGGGGAATATCTCGCCTTAATTTTAGAGCTTGGCGGTGGGACGGGGGATAATTGGTGGTGCGTGGTGTATCCACCGCTCTGTTTTTCGGGTAGTTCACGCGTGCAAATTATTTATAAAAGTAAAATCGCGGAAATTATCCAAAATTGGCGAAAAAAGAACTGACGAACCAGCGCGTACATAGGAGGAAAAAGGATGAAAAAATCATTAAAAAAAGGCGCGTTGGCGCTTTCTTTACTCGGATTGTGTCTGCTTGCGCCTGCTATAAAAGCAGGGGGCGGGGAAAAATCCGCTACGACGGCGCGTTTGGAGCGTACGTTGACGATTAGTAAACGTTCAGACGAGCGTAAGCAAGGGAAACCTACCCCCCTGCCTGCGCCTAAAGCAGAAGAAAAGGACGCGCCTACCGCGCTTACGGTGGCGATCTTAAAGCAAGGCGCAACGGGTAGCGAAGTCAAAGAAGTACAACGCCGTTTAAAAAATTGGGGGTACTATACGGGTAGCGTCGACGGCGTGTTCGGCGCAGGGACGAGAAAAGCCGTAATCGCATTCCAAAAGAAAAACGGACTTACCGCAGACGGCGTAGTGGGCAAAGCCACCTATCAAGCGCTCGGTATAAATTCGTCGGCAAACGCAATCGGCGGTGGGAATTCAAGTGGCGCAGGTTCTCTGTCTAATTCCGATTTGTATTTATTGGCGAAAACCATTTACGCCGAAGGCAGGGGTGAGCCGTATACCGGTCAAGTGGCAATCGGGGCGGTAATAATGAACCGTATTCGCAGTTCTCAATTCCCCAACACGGTTGCGGGCGTGGTCTATCAAAAACACGCGTTTACGGCGGTTTCCGACGGGCAAATTAACTTAACGCCCAACGAAACGGCAATGCGTGCCGCGCGCGACGCTATGAACGGTTGGGACCCTACGGGTGGGGCGTTATACTATTATAATCCCCAAGTTGCCACTAGCGCTTGGATTTTTGACAGACAGACGATTACCGTGATCGGGAAACACGTATTTGCCATTTAAAAGGAAGGGGGAAAGAGTATGAAAAAGAATATGGAAATAGCGAAAAATCTTTCTTCGGGCGCAGAAAAAGTAGAAAGCGTTGAAAAGAAAACCGTAGCCAAAAACGGCGCAAAAACGCAAACGGCGAAGAAAACGATGGTAAATTCCGCAAAAAGCGGGGGGCAGGGGGCGAAAAAGCAAACGGTGAAAACCATTTCCCAAGCCCAAACCCAGCAGACGGAACAGCTTGCGCAGAAAGAAAGCGACCGCGCAAAAAAGAGAGTTGCGCTTGCGTTAGAACGCAAAAAGGCGCAAGCGGAACGCGCGGAAAAACGTAAGGCGGAAAAACTCGCTCGCCGTAAAAAAGCAGAAGAGGCGAGAGCAGAACGCAAAAAGAAAGCCGCCGAAAAAAGAGCTGCAAGAGCGGAAAAGCGCAAAGCAAAAGCCGAACGTCGGGCGGTGATCGCGCAAAAACGCGCGGAAGAAACGAATCGGCGCAGAGAAGCAAGAAAAGCGCGTTCTGCGAATAAGAAGTCGAATAACCGTAAAACTAAGAACGGTGAACGCAGACGTCGCCCCGCCGGCTACGGCGGTTGGCTGGCAGCCGTGCTGTCTTTGGGCGCGCTTACGCTCGCTTTAACCACCGTCGTCACGCTCGGTGCGGTTGATATGGCGGGAATGCGCAAAGGCGCGACAAGCAATTATCGCGGTACGATTTACGAATTCGTCGGCGTTATGGAAAACCTTGACGACGATCTCGACCGTGTGAGAATTTCCGCATCACCTACCCAGCAGGGGCGTATTTTGACCGACCTTTTGGTGCAAGCGCGCGTTGCGGAAGTCGACCTTGAAAAATTGCCTATGGATGCGGAAACCGACCGTAATTTAACGAGCTTTATCAACCGTACGGCTATGGAAGCGGAGAGAATGCTCGCCAAGCTTAGAAACGGCGAACGCCTTTCTAAGCGCGACCAAGAAATTTTGGAAGGGCTGTATCAGACCAACCATAGCGTACGAGGTATGCTTGATAAGATGTCCAGCGAAATGACGGACGACGATTTGCAAAACTTTATTAAAGGCGCAAAAAACAAGCTTTCCGATATGATGGAAAACATTGAAAACGCAACCTTGCCCGAAAACGGAAAACTCCTTCCGTCCTTTAACGAAATGAAAAAGGACGGGGCAGGTATGAGCCGAACGACGACGGACGAGAAACGTAAGGATACGCAAATCGCTTCCGAAACGGCGCAAAAAAAGGTGGAAGGATATTTCTCCGACTATTCGATTTCCAAAGTGGAATTTGCAGGCGAAACGCTCGCAAAAGGCTTAGAAGCGTATAACTTCGTTTTAACGGATAAAGACGGCGTGCAAATTTTTGCGCAGGTTTCCGAATCGGACGGTACGCTCGTGAGATTTGACTATTATAAAGATTGCAAAAAACGCAATTTCAGCACGGACAACGCCGAAGACCTTGCCGAGAATTTCCTTGAAAAATTAGGCTACGACGATATGACCGTCGTGAAAACGGAAGAAAACGGCGCAATCGCGGAATTTACTTTCGTTTATGAAGAAGACGATTTCGTGTATTATCCCGAAATGATTAAAGTCAAAGTCTGCGAAGAACGCGGGGTGGTTTCTGGATTCGACGCTTCTAAATGTATCAAAAATAAAAATAAACGCATACAGCCTACCGCAAAACTGAGTTTGAGCGCAGTACAAAGCAAACTGCACGAAGGACTCGTCGTGAAACACGCGCGCGGTTGCGTGGTGGAAGTCAAGGGCGGTGAACGCACGGCATACGAATTTCTTTGTAGCTACGGCGATAACGAGTATTTGATTTACGTTGATGCAAACACGGGGAACGAGTTGAGTATTTTGAACGCGCAAAGCTTGCGCTAATCCCCAACAATCTTGCCTGAATATATCGGGCAAGATTTTTTTTGCGCCGTTTTTTATAAAAAAATTCGTCAAATTCCTTGACGAGCGTTCGAAAATATGTTATAATTAAGCCGTAAATAATACTAAGTCTTATTAAGGAGTATTTTATGAAAGAGCGCAATACGAAGCAAAAGGGGCTTATTTATGAAGCTTTAAAAACGCTCGATCATCCGACGGCGACGGAAGTTTACGGGCATATACACGCCGAATACCCTTCGGTGAGCCGTGCTACGGTTTTTAGAGTGTTAGCGGGGTTTGTGGCGGCGGAGCGCGCGCAGGAGTTGAAAGTAGCGGGAGAAGAAGTGCGCTACGATTATAACGTTGCCCCGCATTGCCACGTGCGTTGTAGTGCGTGCGGGAAAGTGGCGGACATTTGGTCGGACAAACTTTTAGGCTTAGGCGAGCTAATTCCCAAAGAAATACAAGGCTTTTCGGTTGAAGGCTACGGCTTGGAGTTTTTCGGGCGTTGCGGAGCGTGTCGAGAAGAGAAGGCGTAAATAAATTTAGAAAAAGCTAAGAAAAAGCGTTGACATTTTATTGAAAAAGCGATATAATGAATACGCTTAAAACAATGCAGGTGTCGCCTAGCGGTATGGCGGCAGCTTCCCAAGCTGTTCCCGGCGAGTTCGACTCTCGTCACCTGCTCCAAAATTTTAATAGGATATAATCATAAAAACCCTAAAATAGGGGCGATTTTATGGCTATATCCTATTTTTTTATGCTCTTGGTTGCATTTTGGTTGCATTTTTTGTTTTGTGTCCCTGCTTTTACTCTTTAAAGGGAATTTGTAAACCCCATTTTCCCTTTTATATGAGTGTAAACGAGGACATTGTAAAGGGTTGCACTCCCGTACAGTAAGAGTGAACGGCGGTTTGTGTCCCCCTTTTTCCCATTTAACCGAAACAAATAAATGTAAGGAGCAAATTTATATGAAACAACAAAAAATCAATTTTCAACAAAGCAACCGCGTAAAAAAAACGAAAAGCAATTCAAGGTATGTAAGCGTTAAAGGCTCAAAAGGCATACAATACGATACAAAATCAAAGAAATATATGGTAACGCTTTTAATGGGTGTGGATAAAAATGGAAAGCAAGTACGAGAATTTGAAAGATTTTCTACGCTTAAAGAGGCACGAAAGCGCAAAGAAGAATTTAAGGCACAAAAGAAATTAAAACAAACGCCGCCGCCTTTGGAAAAAATAACGCTCGGCGAATATATAAGACGTTATCTTGAAATGCACAAAGAAGAAAAAGCCGAAACCACAAATGAATATTACGCAAAAATTTATAAACGAATAAACAAGTATAAAATTTGCAAAATGTACATTAAAGACATAGAACGGCGTGATATTATCGATTATATGCAAACATTAAAGGTTGAAACGCGTTTAACCGTACAAACAATAAATAAAGATTTGGGCTTTTTGAAAACAGTATTTAAAGACGCACTTAAAAACGAATATATAGTAAACAACCCAACCTCGCTAATTGATAATTTAAAAGTTGTAAATCAATTTCAAGGGGCTTTTTATACGGAAGATGAAGCACTAAAAATTATTTCTTATTTAAAAAATTACCCAAATCGAAATATACGAATTTTGTTTTATATGGGGCTATGTTTTGGGTTACGTAGAGGCGAAATTATGGGCTTAAAATGGGAAAGCGTTGATTTTCAAAAAAACACAATTACTATAAATAATAATAGGGTGGTTTTACGGAATAAAACGATTGACAAATCCCCAAAGACCAAAGATAGCGAGCGCAAATTAACTCTTGAAGATTTCCCTTTTATAATAGAAGAATTAAAAAGTTATAGAAATTGGCAAATTGAAAATTTCCCCGATAGCCTTTATGTGATGATAAATCCATACACGGGAAAGCCTTTAACAGCACGAGGATTAAATAATGGTTTTAATACGTTTATAGAAAAATGTAATGTGCGTAGATTACGAATACACGATTTAAGACACTCGTTTGCTACAATTTGCCGTCATAAAGGCGCAACCATAGAGGAAATATCAAAAGCATTGGGGCATAGTGATACAAGAATAACAAAGAAAATATATGTACACCCTACCGACACTATTGCAAATAAGATTGCCAACAAGGCATTTGCAAGCATTTTTGACGAAAAACCCGAAAAATGAAACCTGCCCTATTATAGGACGGATTCCCGACGGCTCGCAAAAAAATTGCAAAAAAATAAAAAAGTGAAAAAATCCCCCAAGTATAGGACACTTTTGCAAAATCCGTTTTTTACTTGTTTACTCAAATATGTATGTGGAATAGACACAAATGGGACTCGGACACCGTTTCGGGAACAGTACCGCATAATAGGACAGTTTTTGCAAGTCACATTTTTAACCAAAAACGGGGAATAAATTTTACGAGGTATAAAAAATGATACATACGGCGGAGCTTATAAGCGCGATAACAAGGCAAGAATATCAAGGCTTGCAAGAGCAAGAAAACAAAGATTTTTATAACGGCAAATTACATATTTACACGCTTGCGAATTACGGCATAACGGAAATACAAGCCTTGAAAATTCCTTATGATGAAAACAATTATTCGTATTGGTGTATATTGCGGATAAACTTAAAAAGAATAACAAACAACGGACAAGCAACAACAAGCCTATATTATTGTACGGAAGAAGAAAAGGAAAACCTAACAAGAAATTTTGAAAGGTTTATGTCAACGCTATTACCGCAAAGGGCAAATTTAAGTCAATGGATAGTACGGCGCATTGATTATACGATAGATATAAAAACGCCTTATGTAAAGGAATATATAACCCTTTTACAAAGAGGAAATAAGCCCCCTTATTCGCATATAGACAATGATAAACAACACAAACGGGAAGATAAAAAAACACATTTTAAAGGCGGTGTACGCTATAAGAATAAAAGCATAACCGTCAATATATACGATAAATACAAGGA
>JAEIGA010009535.1_pt1 | contig 14702 bp, 12 predicted proteins | sample 9270691 | NCBI WGS metagenome assembly JAEIGA01 (sample SAMN17057246, study PRJNA624740) | gut metagenome | biome: biome; isolation source: fecal sample | host: Bos grunniens | place: China: Xizang | collected 2019
AAGTAGAAACTTGAAATAGTTGTTGAAACAAAATTGTTTGTTAATTTATAAACTTCTTGGAAGTTATATCCATCAAATTGTTCTAATGCATTTTTGATGTATTCATTTAATTTATTCATCATATATTTATCATATAGTGGCATATCTTCATATTTAACCATGTCTTTTTCTGGGTTAAAATCTTTAGTATTACCAAGCATGAATTTATATGTATTTCTAATTTTTCTATATGTTTCTTTTACTTGTTTAATTAGTTCATCACCAATTCTAACGTCTTCAGTATAGTCAACTGATGCTACCCACCATCTTAAGATATCAGAACCATGTAAACGTACCATATCAGATGGAGCTATAACATTACCGATACTTTTTGACATTTTATTACCATGAGCATCTAAAGTAAATCCATGTGATACTAATTCTTTATATGGAGCTTTATCATATACAGAGAATCCTGTAATTAATGAAGAGTTAAACCATCCTCTATATTGGTCAGAACCTTCTAAATAAACATCTGCTGGATAATTATATCCTCTTTCAACTAATACACCAGTATGAGTTGATCCTGAATCAAACCAAACGTCCATAATATCAGTTTCTTTAGTAAAGTTTCCATTTGGACTTGCTGGGTTTGTATAACCTTCAGGAAGTAAATCTTTAGCATCTTTTTCAAACCAGATATTTGAACCATGTTCTCTAAATAATTTAGCAACATGCATCATAACATCATAATCTAAAATTTCACTACCATCTTCATTATAGAATATTGGAATTGGTACACCCCAAACTCTTTGACGTGAAATACACCAATCTCCACGATCTCTAATCATGTTGTAAAGTCTTTTTTGACCCCATTGAGTATGGAATTTAACATTGTTTTCAATTTCGTTTAATAATGGTTTTCTTATTTTTTCAATACTACAGAACCATTGTGGTGTAGCTCTAAAGATAATTGGTTTTTTAGTTCTCCAATCATGTGGATATGAATGGGTAATAAATTTAAGTTTAATTAGTACTCCCATTTCATCTAATTCTTGAGTAATTACTTTATTAGCATCATCATAGAATAATCCTGAGAACTTACCTGATTCATCTGTTAAGTATCCTTGATCATTAACACCATCAATCATTCCTAATTCATATTCTTTACCAATGTTAAAGTCGTCAGCACCATATCCTGGAGCAATATGAACTAATCCAGTACCAGCATCTAATGTAACATGGTATCCAATTACTACTGGTGAAATTCTATCCATAAATACGTGTTTATATTTAACACCATCAAAATCAGTTCCTTTTAATGTTTCTACAACTTTATATTCTTCCCAACCAAATTCAACAGCTAAAGATTCTACTAAACTTTCAGCTAAAATATATAATTTTTCTCCAACTAAAACTTTAGCATAATTAAATTGTTCACCTACTGCAATACCTAAGTTACCTGGTAAAGTCCAAGGAGTAGTTGTCCAAATAATTAAATTTTCTCCTTCTTTAACTTTGTCGTTTCCTTCTACTACAGGGAATGCAACAAAGATAGATGGATCTTTTTTATCTTTATATTCAATTTCTGCTTCTGCAAGTGCTGATTCACTTGATGGACTCCAGTAAACTGGTCTTAATCCTTTAAATATTAATCCTTTTTTAGCCATTTCAGCAAAAACTTCGATTTGTCTTGCTTCCATTTCTGGTTTTAATGTTATATAAGGGTTATCCCATTCTCCTAAGATATTTAATTCTTTAAATCCTGCTTTTTGGATTTCAATTTGTTTATAAGCATATTCTTCACATAATTTTCTAAAGTCAGCTTTGCTCATTGATTTTCTATCAACACCTGTATTTGTAACAGCTTGTTCAATAGGAAGTCCATGAGTATCCCAACCTGGAATATATGACATATCAAATCCAGCCATAGCTTTATATCTATTAATGAAGTCTTTTAAGATTTTATTCATAGCATGCCCAATATGAATATTACCATTAGCATATGGAGGACCATCATGTAAAACGAATGGTTTTCTTCCTTTATTTTTTTCTCTAATTTTATTGTATAAGTCTAGTTCATCCCATTTTTGTCTTTGTAATTTTTCATTTTCAGGTAAATTTCCTTTCATTTGGAAATCAGTTTTACCCATTAATAAGGTATCTTTATAATCCATTTTCTTCACTTCCTTTTTATATTTTTATGTTTTAAAACAAAAAAATCCCATCCAATTAAGGACGAGATTTACCCGCGGTACCACCTTATTTTATAATAGTATACACTCAAAACTATAACGCGTTACCGTTCTTTATGTGAAACATTAAGAGTGATCTATAATAAACCATCAATAACTAAATTTCACCAAACATTAGTCTCTCTAAAAAGAATTTGTTTATTACCGTCTCCATCATTTGTTTTAAAAATCTACTTTTTCAATATCATTAACAAGTTCTAATTGTTGTTCAATGATGGCAGCTAAACGTCTTTTATAAATGTTAATATTACGTTTTAAAGTAGCTGCTTCCATTTCAGCTTTTTCAGCTTTTAAAAGCGCTTCATTAATTATTCTATTAGCATTTTTCTTAGCTTCATCAACTATTAATTCGCTTTCACGATATGCATTATTTTTAATTTGGTCAGATGTTTTTTGAGCCATAAATAATGCTTTATTAAGAGTTTCTTCCATTCTTTGATAATGATGTAATTTTTCTCTTAAATTACTTTGACTAGCTAATTCTTCTTCTAATTCAAGAATACGTTCATCACGAACTTTTAACTCTCCAACAATTTTCTCAACTTGATTAATAACTTGATCTAGAAAAGCATTAACTTGTTCTGGATCATAACCATGAGCTGTTCTATTGAATTTCTCCATATTTCACCTCTAATGGCGTTACAAAGTATTGTAACACAGATTTTTTTCTTTGTAAATAATTTTTTTTACCATTCAACGTCATCTTTTTCATTATCCTTGCTGTCTTTTTCATCTGATATTTGACCTTGAATATTAACATTATTTGGCGTTAAAAGGAATATTCCTCCACCAATTTTTTGGATTTCTCCACCAATTGCATAAATAGCCCCATTTAAAACATCTACAATTCTTTTTGCTTGCGCTTGTGTAACACGTTTTAAATTTAAAACTACTGCATCTCTATTTTTTAAATGATCTATAATTTGGTAACTTTCAGAATATGCTCTAGGTTCAAGTAAAATCATTTTACTTTTCCCTTCTTCATTAATTGCATCTTCTGGTTTAATATTATAATATTCATCAACAGTAGATTCTCTTTCTACTTCTTCTTCTTCATTATCTTTAAAAAATTTAAAAGCCATAAGATTAACCTCCTATTTTATTCTAATAGTATTTTATCATAAAAATAAAAAAAATAAAAGAACTATTTAAGTTCTTTTCCAAAATAACTAATAATTTTTTTAGTTTGTATTAATAAAGGATCTACAAAGTTTTCAGGTAAATTTAATTCTTTTTTTACTAATGATAGTTCTGTACATCCTAAAATGATATATTCATCTTCTTTGTTGTTTTCGTTAATTTTATTCCATTTTTCTAAATTAGTATTTTTTCCACATTTTATATCATCATATATTGTAGACATAACTAATTTTTGATTTTCTTCAGTTGGTATTCTATATTCTATTTCATATTTTTCACACATTTCTTGATATAGTTTAGAATTTATAGTACCATCTGTTGCTAAAATATAAACTTTTTTAGCATTTGCTTCTTTAAGATATTTAATTGTATCTTCTATCATATTATTTACTGGAACTTTTGATTTTTTTTGCATTTCTTTATGAAAATAACATGATGTATTACAAGGAATTGTAATCATATCACATTTTAATTTATTAAGTAATTTAATATCTTTTAAAAGTTCTGGTAATGGACTTTCATTTGATTTACCTAAAATGTATGCTGTTCTATCTGGGATAGTAGCATGATTTAATATAACCATATCTATGTGTTCTTGATCACAATTTACTTTTGTATTTTCTATTATCATTTCATAAAAGTAGGCACTAGCCATGCTTCCTACTCCACCTATAATTCCTAATCTCATATTATCACCAACTATATTATAACACAATTAAAAGGACTTTATGTAGTCCTTTTGTTTTTGAATATTTTAATAAAACGATTTAATAGTCCAAATTTATATGTTAATAAACCATATACTAGCATTCCTAACGTAGCATAAATAACACATATCATAACAGCAGATATTCTTGTTTTAACATCTATACTAACTATAGCAGTAAATGCTATTAGTGTTCCTATCATTATTAGAGATGAAAAAATTATTTTTCCAACATTAGCAAGAATTGGTTTGTATTTTATTTTTATTGCCTTTTTTAGATATAAAAGAATAAATATAATAGAACCAATTTGGCATAATAATGTAGTAATAGTAGCACCTTGATATGCTGGTATACCTAATTTTGGTACGAATTCCATTATTGGTACATTAAATACGATTTTAAATATTAAAGCTCCAATTAGGGTGCATAATGTAACTTTACTTTTATTAAGTGATTGTAATACATTTATTAAAAGCCAGTGTAATGAATATGTTAATGCTTGTATAGCATATAATGTAAATACATTAATACTTAAAGCATTATATCCATAAAAGATTACCCATACTGGTTGCGCTAAGAATGTTAAACCTAGTGTCATAGGTAAAACAATTAACAATAGCATTTCAATAGCTTGATTAATTTTTAAATGAACTTGTTCAAAATCTTTTTTAACATAATTAGCAGTAATATGTGGGATTAAACTTGTTACGAATCCTATTGCAACTGAAATAATTATCATATCAAGTTTAGAAGCCCATGTAGCAATACTAGATAGCACTATTTCAGCTTCTTCACCTGAATAACCTAATCTTGTTAAAGTTTTAATAATTGTTCCAGAATTAACTATTACATATGCTGAATTTATTAAATCTATAACAACAAAAGGTATAGCATACATAAAAATTCTTTTTACTAATGTTTTTGTTGTTATATTTTTTTCTTCTTCTTTTATATGTGCATTCTTATTAAAATCTTTTTTATTCTTTTTAATTATATAAAATAAATAACCATATCCAAAGAAAGCACCAATTGTAGCTGAAAATACAGCAATACATACTGCAAATTTCGTTTTAAGTTTTAATACTTTTATAGCTATAAAGCTACCAAGTAATAAAATAGCAACACGAACTAATTGTTCTAAAACATCAGATAAACTTGATGCTGTCATCATTTTATGTCCTCTTAAATAACCTTTAGTAACACTAAATACTGGTACTATTAAAAGGGCTGTTGATATAATTCTTATTACTAAGGATATATCTTCTATTGTGTTTCCTCCTGTTGCATCACCTTTTAGGAAATATGCAATTTCAGGAGCAAATAACATTAATGCTATAAAAGCAATAAAAGCAAAACTAAAAATTATAGTTGAGCCAATTTTAAAAGCTCTTTCTTTAGTATGATATTGTTCTAAAGCATTATATTCACTAACTAATTTACTCATTGCAACAGGAATTCCTGATGTTGATAAACTTAAAAAGATAGCATAAATAGAATAAGCATAACTATATAATGCTCCACCTGTTGTTCCTATCATTGCATAAAATGGAATAACATAAATTAAACCTATAATTTTACAAACTACTATTCCTAATGTAGAAATTATAGCTCCATTTAAGAAATTACTTTTCTTCATGATTATATTTTTTAAATCCTTCTAATACACGTTTATCCCATTTGTATTGACAATATAATCTTTTTAAATTCATATCATAAGGTGCTAAACAAAAACGATAGTGATTTGAAACATCACAGTTTGGCACACATTTTAAAAGTTGTTTTTTAGAAACAACACTAACAGTAAATACTTTGTTAGCTATTGTAAATTCTTTTTTAATATTATTTATATAATCATCAACAATATATTGCATTAAATTTACTCCACTAGCTAAAGTATACATATTACTTCTTCCTTGCCTGATATTTATTTCAAAAACAACATATCTATTTCTTGCTCTATCAAAAACGACATCAAAATGACCAATTCCTGTATATTTGATTTTTTCAACAAATTCTTTTAATTTATAACTAAATTGTTCATCATAAGCATTAGTAATAGCATTATAGTTTCCTATTAATTCAGGTGTTCTATCATGCATTAGTATTTTTCCTGCTGTCATAACTTGTACATCATGATCTTTATTAGCATAGAAAGTATAAACAAACATATCATCATCTGTTGATTCAATATATTCTTGAATAATAAATTTATCATCATATCCAGCATTTTTAACTATTTCTAAGTTCTTTTTGAAATCTTCAATATTATCAACTTTAATTCCTTTTTGTCTTCCTTCAAATTCTAATCTAGTATATTTATCTGTATTACCTGGTTTCATAAATAAAGGAAATTCAAGATTTAACTCGAATGAGTCAATTTCATCTTTACTAAAATCAAAAATAATTGTTTTAGGATGTTCTAAATTAAGTTCATTACATAGTTCATAAAATGAACCTTTATTAAATAAAGTATCAAATAATTCTTTTTCTATTGTTGGAACAATAAAATTTTTACTTATTGCTTCAATATTTTCTTTATTATAAATTACTTGTTTTACATAATAATCTGTATTTGATAAAACGATTTTCTTTTTATCAGGATATAAATCATCTATTTTTTTAAGTTCTTTAAGCATAACTTCTTCATTTAATAAGTCCTTATTATAATAAGGTTCTATTATTTTAGAATAATTAGTTGGGTATAAAGGAAATCTTCCTAATACTATTGTTTTAATGCCGTATGCTTCATAAAATGCTCTTGCTACAGCATAACTATTCATGTCTCCCCCTAAAATTACTCCTACAAAGTTTTCTTTCATAATTCACCTATTTTCTTAATTGTTTTATTTTTTTTCTTACTATTACATAAACATGATACATATCATATATTAATTTATTTGTAATTAAATCAAATTCACCAATAAATTCATGATATTCTCCGCCTAAACGTTTTTTAAAATTATGTAGTCCATATATTGAACTAGATTTATCAGGATTAGCATCACCTGAGCAGCCAAAAAAGTCAATTTTTTTGTATCCTTCTTCATGAGCATCTTTAATAATATTAAAATATGTTATATAGTTAGCATTTAAATTACGAAGTGCTGTTGCATTTCCACCATGAACTGTCCATACTTTATCATTATATTTACATGTCATGATACTTGATAATGTTATTTCTTCTTCTTTTATCTTATCAAGTTCAGCTATATCTTTTAATACTTTATTTTTTTCTATTATAATTTCATTTTTTCTATTTTCTTGTTTTTTTGGATTTACTTTTGTATTTTTATCTAAATTAACTAGTCTTGTTTCTATGTCATCTAATTTTTGTTTATAAACTTTTTTTAGTTTTTTTACATCTAATTTAACAACATATAAATCACTCATATTATGTTTATGAAGTACTTTAAAAAAGTGCTTATAATATTCTATTGGATTGCATCCTAAGTTTTCTCTTTGGGCTGTTTCTTTCATTGTTTGATAAAAATATTTAACATCATCAACATCACCTTTATAAATATTAAATTCATATTGGTTTCCTTTATTAAGTATTTTTCTACTTGTTGCATGAATTCCATTATAAACATCTTCAAAATCTCTATTTAAATCCAGTCTAAATGTAAACCTGGGTTGTTCATTAGTAAATTCTTTATTAAATCCAGTATGTTTATATCCTAAATCAGATAATGTTTTTAATATTTTAGTTTCTTTACTTAAAATATTACCTTCAGGATCTAAATCATATCTTTTAATATCGGGATCAATTTTTACAAAAATAGCTTTTTTACTTTTCGCATATTCTTTAATTTCATTTGTAAATGTTTCTAAAAGCTTTTTATCATTAAAATCTATAATATATCCTCTTGGTGAGTAAAAATATCCATAACCTAATTTTAACTCTTTAAAAAGTAGTAATGCTGTAGCTACTAATTTATCATTTTTCTTAAGTCCTACATAATATGGAGTAAAGTGTTTCTTTTTCATTACTTCTCCCCAATAGTAACTTTGCATAAAATGTGATTTTTCATGATTTTTTACAAAGGTTTCATATTCTTCTTCCGTTAAATTTGTGACAAATTCCATTTTTTCATCCCCAATTCTATTAAGTATTATACCATAAAAAGGATAGATAATTCTATCCTCTATATAATTTTATGATTTTATTTATTTCTTCATTTTTTATTGTAAAACCTAATTGCATTGAATCCATTATTTCGTCATTATGACTTATTAAATAATTTGCAACTTCAATATGTTTAAGTTTTTCTAAATCACTACCAAATGTGTTTTGGTTTGTTAAAAGTGGTGTACAAAGTTCCTTTCCAGGCTTATTTGTATAACTTTGAAGAAATTTATATGCTAAATATTTTTGCATTACAGGATCGTCTTTAAAGTGTAATGATGCATTTATGTTAGCATCAAATTCATAATATAATTTATCATGATACATCATTTTAATAAAATCTGTAGCTTTTAATAAACTTATTAACAAGTATTTAACTTGTGTTTTATTATGTTGTTCAAATTCTTTTGTTAAAATTTGATTTTGTTTAGCGTGTCTAAGTTCGTGAAGGGCTAAAAATTTGATTAATTTAGTAACAAATTCTTCTGTAATTTCTGGTTTATTATATTCAAAACCAAGATTTAAATATTTACCATTTTCAAAATCATTAATTTCTTGCATTAATAATTTATTATTAAGATCAGAAGATAAATAAATTTTGTTATCACCAAAATTATATTGGTATTTATCACAAAATTCTATTCCATCTAATTTTATATTTTGTTTTTCAGCTTCTTGCTTAATTAATAATTCTAGTTCTTTTTGCATAATGTTTTCACCAAATCCTTTGATTCTTTTTTACCAAGCCAAACATCTCTTAAATCAGTAATATTTTCTACTTTATCTCCACTTTTTAAGCGTTCTTCTAAACTGTTTCCTGGTTTTAACTTGGTACTACATGCATGATAATATGCATCTTCACATTGATAATATAATGAATTATATTCTTCCCCTATACTTTGACTATCTGAATAAAGTCCTCTCCATATTGCTGATGTTACCTCTTCATTAATTTCAATTGGACATTTAATTTTTCCATAAAAATCTATATAGGCATATAATATTTTTCTAGCAATATTTCTGTTAATTAATTTAACATCTTCAGTTTTTGTAAGTTCACCAATTTTTGTCATATCAAACATTGGATTTACAAAGGCATCATATTCTGAGTATAGTTTATCATGATCATTTGGAAAATAATAAGGTCTTACTGTATTAGTAATCATATTTCTTAAAAAATATTTATCATATTTTTCATAATCTTCAATTAAAATTTTCTTTTGTTCAGCATGTCTTAATTCATGCATAACTGAAAATAAGAATAATAAATTATAATAATTTATAGGTCCTTTGTTTGCTAATCTTGCTTCATGTTCAAAAGCTTTAACCCAATATGAATTAACATCTAAATTAAGTTCTACTTTGCGGTCATAATAATTATATGCTGGATATTCTTTAGAAACTATTTTATAAACATAATTTTCAAGTCCTTTTTCCTTTATAATTTCTTCAGCAATATAATATAAGTCTTCAAATTTGAATAATTGTTCTTGTTTAATTTTGTCTAAATAATTTTTTGCGTATAGTTTTTCTATCATTTTAACACCTTTTCTATATGTTTAACTTTTGTATCTCCCATATATACATCTTTTAACATTTCTAATAATTTTTTATCAACATTACCGCCATTGAATATAGTTTCTTCTGTTTCTTTATTCATTTCAATGTATTCTTTAACTGGCAGTAATTCTTTATTTTTAATTTTATTTTTTGTACCAAATAACATTTCATTATTTTCTATTGGGGTAGTAATTTTCTTTAAATCAGTTGATGTATATGCTCTTAAAATTTTATATGCTACAAATTCATTATAATTAGTTAAATCCATATTTAAATAATTTTCATTAAATTTATTTATTTCTAAAGCAGCATTTAAGTCAGCATCATATTCATAATATAAATAATCATGAAATAAAAAATTTTTTAAAATAGAATGTTTTTTTAATGACATTAATAAATTTTTTAATAATGTTATATCTTTTTCATTTCTAAAATGATATTTTATTAATCTTTGTTGATATGCGTGTCTAGCTTCATGAGCTACTGAATTTAGTAAAACAAAGTTATAATCTTCTGTTCTTACTGGTTTAATTCTTTTTTTGTATTCTAAATGTGGTCTTATTAATTGTCCATCATAAAAATATGCTAATTCAGCTTGAATCCATCTAGATTCTATATCACCATTTATTAACAAAATATCTTCTTTTGTAGCGTATGCTGGTTCTTCAAATTTTTCAATTCCTTGTAAGGACATCATTTTTTCTTCTTCTAAAAGTTCAGCAAAGATTATTAAATCTTCATCATTTAATAATTCTTTATTTTTAATTTTTTTAATTAAATTATACAATTTTCTTGAATCTTTCATTTTATCTTCCTTTCTAAATAAATATTTTTTATTTCAGTTAAATCTTCAATATTATCACCATTTTTTAATTTTTTATATAAACTATTATTTTTTTCAAATTCATTATTATTTATATATTTAAATAATTCATAATATTTATATCCTTCATAATCATTAATCATATTTTGAAGTGATTCATAATTATTTTCTAAACATTTCATTGAAAATAATAATGGTTCGATACTTGGTAATAAATCATCTGTATTTTGAACTGGTGATGACATAAATGTTCTCGTTTTATCTAAATATGCTCTTAATATTTTATAACATCCATATTTATTATAGTAATCTATATCAGCAAAATTTAATTCTTTATTTAAACCATTAACAAACTCAATAGCATAAAAATCAGCATCATATTCGTTATATAAAAAATCATGATAATTTGTAGTGATTTTTTTATTGTTCATTAATTTAGTGTGTAATAGATTTTTTAAAAATAATAAATCATATTTATCATAATTATTAATGTCATTTAAAATATCATTTTGATTAGCATGTCTTACTTCATGAGCTACGGCGTTTAACAAAATCATATTATATAAATTATTAGAATGGTATTGTTTCTTTTTTAATTCATTTAATAATTTAATCTCATCTTGCGTAAATATTTTTTTTATTTTTTCACCTGTTAAACAGCTAATATATTCACTTAAAAACCATTTTGAATTTACTTCATCATTTAATATAACTTCTTTTTTATTGTTATTATATTGAGGTTCTAATCCATATACTACTTTATTAGTTGCATTATCATTTAAAAGATAATTAGCAACTATTTTAAGATCATCAAATTTTAATAATTCTTCATTTTTTAATTTATTAATTACCTTTTCCATGATAACACTCCTTTGGGGTTATTTATTATATATTAATAATGACTTTTAGTCAAAATAAAAAGGCAAGTTAAAATCTTACCTTTTCTTCGATATATTTTACTAATTCATCAACATTAATTGTAATTTGCTGCATTGTATCTCTATCTCTTACTGTTACAGTATTATTATTTAATGTATCTTCATCGATAGTAACACAGAATGGTGTCCCAATTACATCTTGTCTTCTATATCTTTTACCAATATTTCCTGTTTCATCGTATGATGTATTAAAGTATTTTGCAAGCATAGCATATACTTCTTCAGCTTTTTCACTATGATATTTTTTCATTAATGGAAGTACTGCTACTTTGTATGGAGCTATAGCTGGATGGAAATGCATAACTTCTCTTGTGTCGTTTTCTAATTTTTCTTCTTCGTATGCATTTGCAAGTACAGCTAATGTTAAACGATCACATCCCATTGATGATTCAATTACATAAGGTACAAATTTTTCATTTGTTTCTGGGTCTAAATATTCCATTGATTTTTTTGAATATTCTTGATGTCTTCCTAAGTCATAATCAGTTCTATTATGAGTACCCATTAATTCTCCCCATCCGAATGGGAATTTAAATTCAATATCACAAGCTTCTTTAGCATAGTGTGCTAATTTTTCATGATCTTTATATCTTAAATTTTCTTCTTTCATGTTAATATCTTTTAAGAATTGCCATGCTTTAGCTTTGTATTCTTGATAAAAATCAGAATCTGTTCCTTCTTTACAGAATAATTGATGTTCCATTTGTTCAAATTCAATTGTTCTGAATGTAAAATTACCTGGTGTAATTTCATTTCTAAATGCTTTACCAATTTGTCCAATACCAAATGGTACTTTAGTTCTCATTGTTCTTTGAACATTTAAGAAGTTAACAAATTCCCCTTGTGCTGTTTCTGGTCTTAAATAAACTTTTGAAGCATTATCTTTTACAACACCTCTATTTGTTTCAAACATTAAGTTAAATTGTCTAATTTCAGTATAGTTTACTTTTCCACATTTTGGACAAGGTATTTTGTGTTCCATAATATAATTGTATAATTGTTCATCATTTAATGTATCAGGATTGATTTCATCAGTAAAATTTTCAATTAATTTATCAGCGCGATGGCGAGTATTACATTCTTTACAATCAAGTAGTGGATCTGAGAATCCTCCAACATGTCCACTTGCTTCCCAAACACGAGGATTCATTAAGATTGCAGCATCTACACCATATGAGTGTTTAGATTCTTGTACAAATCTTTTCCACCAAACTTTTTTAATATTATTTTTAAGTTCAACTCCTACAGGACCATAATCCCATGTATTTGCTAAACCATCATATATTTCACTACCTTGAAATATAAATCCATATTGCTTACATAAAGCTGTTAATTTTTCCATTGTTAATTGTTCCATAATATTACCTTCTTTCTAAATACAAAAAGATTCTTTTAGATTGTAAGGACCCAACTGGGCGGTTCCACCTTACTTATTCTAAAAGAATCAGCTTCGTTTATATTACTCCGGGATTCCAACCCCATCATCGCATTGATAAATTGATTATAGACTATAAAATATTATTTGTCAACTTTAATTTTATTTTAACTGTATTATAATTCTAAAAGTTGTATTTGAGCCAATACCATGGTGATCATAATATGCAAAACCTGAGCCACCTTTATATTGTTTATCTCCTCCGTGGATTATATGTTTTTTTTCATCATCAGGCATTTTATTTAATCCATTATACCATTTTTTCGTTTCAGATAAAGCATGACTATAACATACATCATTATTACATGCTATGGAAGGATCTGTTGAGGAATATATCTCATAATATTTTGATTTAATATTACTAAGTGATGATTCTTCTAATGACAAAGAGTTATGAAAAGACATTGAAGCTTCCCAAGAACCACCATTTACATCATAAACACCTGTTATATTACCTGTTGTTGATTGATTTAGATTATTTTTATAGTCACCATTAGCAGTCACAAAACCTGTATTTTCATTTTTCCCTATTTCTGTACATGTTTCTTTAGTTGAACACCTTCCATAAATAGATTGTGCTAAATAAGTTATAGCACCCCATTCTGAACTTTTCATCATTTTAGTTTCTGCTTCTAAATTATAGTATTTTCCAAGATTTAAAGCTGTATAAAATTGATTTGCAATACTTTGGTATCTTAACGATTTTAAATTATTTTTAATATAAATTTCAGAACCATCAATTACCTTATTACAGTTTTCCTCTCCATCATTAATTGAACATAATGTATTGGAAGCAATACCTGTTTCAAATTTACCTACCCAAATACCATTAAGTTGTTCATTATCCTCTTTTACACCATCATTATCATAATCATTCCAAAAAGCATCAGATGTATGATAATTTGATGCTGATGTTCCATAATAATATCCTACACCATCATCGGTTACATTTCTATCTATAAATTTAATATCAATTGAACCAGGAGTTGCAATATTAGTTGAATTATAACCATATGTTGTTTCCCCATTTTTATTGTTTTTTTGAATAGTATAACTATAACGTGGAATCCATACAAACATAGCAACTATATCATCATCTAAAACTTCTACTCCGGCATCTAAATTTTTATATTTACTAACATCTTTTACAATAGCAGCATTAGCCCACTCTTTATTATCATAATCGTACCATTTTGTTTTACCTATTGTTTCCCATCTATTATTGCGATAAACAATTGGTATCATATTTTCATCTAATTCTGGACTAGATGCATATGTTTTACATGTATCAACATAACTATATGAATACTTACCTTTTTGACCATCATAAATTATGTTTACACAACCATTCATTGATTTGTTAGTTGTTGGATCAATAATATTTTCTTCATCTAAATATGGACTATTTCTAAGATCAGATACTTTAACTGCATATATATCTCCATCATATTTTGGTAAATCTTCTGCTATATCTAAAGCATATTTTTTAGCAGCTTCAATAATAGCTGTTTTTTGTTCTCTTAATGCTTTTATTTTGGCATTATTTATTGTTTTAGTCATAATTGGAATAGTAATTAAAGCTATAATACCTAATATTGTTAGGATTGAAATTAATTCGACTAAAGTAAAACCTTTATTTTTTTTCATATAATCCTCCTAACCTTGGCAACTAGTTTTAAATTCATATTCATACTCAACTTCACTACATTTGTAGCAAATACTTATACATCCTGTTAATT
>JAEIGA010009536.1_pt1 | contig 14697 bp, 14 predicted proteins | sample 9270691 | NCBI WGS metagenome assembly JAEIGA01 (sample SAMN17057246, study PRJNA624740) | gut metagenome | biome: biome; isolation source: fecal sample | host: Bos grunniens | place: China: Xizang | collected 2019
AGTAGCAAGAAAATAGGCTTGCATATGGGGCATGATAATGGTACTCTCAGAGCAACAGCACGTACAGATGGAACTGTAGGTAGCACTAAGATATACAACCATGCCGAGTGTACTGATAAAAACATACGGGTGCCAGATGAATGAGCGAGATTCCGAACAGGTTCTCAGCATGTTCCTCGCAGGCGGTTACAGCATCACCAAAGATGAGGATGAGGCGGATATCATCCTGATAAACACGTGTTCCGTACGCGAAAAGGCGGAGCTGAAGGCACTCGGTAAGATGGGCTTGCTGTGCTCTCGCCCGAATGCTAAGCCGTGGGTGGTGTATGGATTCATGGGCTGCATGAGCCAGAGCCGCCAGCGCTCCCTGTTCCGCGAAATTGCCCGCTTGGACATCGTGACCGGCACGCACCAATACCACAACGTCTACAGACTTTGCAACAGATTGCTCAAAAGCCGCTTAGGGCAAAACATCACCGAGCCGCTGCGCAAGGGTGCGCACATTTGCGCGGCAGAGCATGAAGACGGCTTCCAGAACGCCATCCGCGACCACCTGCCCCCCTCCGGCAACTGCACGGCCTTTGTGTCCATCATGCAAGGGTGTGACATGCGCTGCTCTTACTGCATTGTGCCCAGCACGCGAGGTGAGGAATGCAGCCGCCCGATGGCGGATATTGTGGCGGAGGCAAAAGATTTGGTATCTGCCGGCATTAAGGAAATCACCCTGCTGGGGCAGATTGTGAATCGCTACGGGCGCGAGGAGCCCATCATCAACGGGCGCGGTGCCTTCGTGCGCCTGCTGGAGGAACTGCACGAGATTGACGGGCTGGAGCGCATACGCTACACCTCACCTCACCCCATCGGCTTCCGCCAAGATTTGGTGAATGCCTACACCTACCTGCCGAAGCTGTGCAGCCACATCCACTTCCCGATGCAGAGTGGCAGCGACCGCATTCTCAAGCTCATGCTGCGCCCGTACAAGAATGAGAAGTACCTCAAGCTGTGCGAGGACATGCGCGAGGCACGCCCGGATTTGGCGATTACCACGGACATTATTGTGGGCTTCCCCGGTGAGACGGATGAGGACTACCTGCAGACCAAGGCTGCGGTGGAGCGCATACAGTTTGACAACGCATTCATCTTCCAGTACTCCCCGCGCCGTGGCACCCCTGCTGCAGAGATGGAGAACCAGATATGCCTGCGCGTGAAAGAAGAGCGTAACCACGACCTGCTGGAGTGCGTGAACAGGATTGCCATTGCCCGCAACCAAGCCCTGGTGGGCAGCAGCCAGACCATTTTGGTGGAAGGTCCCAGCAAAAACAACCCTGACCGCCTGCAGGGCCGCACCTCGCAGAACAAGCCTGTCATCATTGAGGGTGGCACGGCGGAGGTAGGCACCATCGTACCCGTGAAAATCAGCGAGTGCACAGGCTTTACCCTCTACGGCGAGGTAGAACAATAAACACACTTACACGAACACAACATGAAGATATTATCAACACTTATGGCAGCTACAACCATGTTAGTCTCCGCCCAAGCAGCTTGGCAACCGGAAGAAGTGCCGGATGACATCCGCCGCCTCTACATTGACTCCAATCTCGTTATCTCGGAGGATCCCTGCGACTGGCGCGAGACGGTGGGCAACATTTTCCGCCCCGCTGTAGAGCACTGCAACAGCCCCCGCGAAGCTGTGCTGTACATCGCCGCGAACATGACCAACCTGACGGGCGTATACTACTCCATTGAGCGCCGCCGTGCGGACATGAACGCGCTGGAGGCATTGGCGGAGAAGAAGGTATCCTGCTCCGGGCAGACCATTCTGATGGTATGCGCCTACCGCTCACTGGGCATTCCCGCCCGCGCGGTGGGTATCCCCACGTGGAACCACATCCGCGGCAACCACTCTTGGCCGGAAGTGTATTTGGACGGCGAGTGGCACATGATTGAGTTCAATGAAAAGGACTTCAACACCGGTTGGGTGATGGAGAACATCGGCATGCTGGATCCGAACGACCCGAACCAGCGCATCTTGGCCGTGCACCCCGCCGGCACGCGCGATTTCCCGGTGTACCAGAAGCACCGCATCCCCGCTACGGATGTAACGGAGCGCTACAACAAGCTTGCAGCTGATTGGTACGCCAAATATGGCCCCGCTCCGCACGAGCAGCGCCTGATGGTGGAGCTGGTTCCCCGCCCGGAAACTGAGGTGCTGTACCTCGAAATGCTGGATGAGGAGGGCAATGTGATGGACACGCGTCCCCTGCCCATCAAGACGGATGACGTGCGCAAGTTTGCCGTCTTTGCCATGCCCCGCGCCGGTAAACACTACCTGCGTTTGAAAGGCACGACGGCCAAGCTCGAGGTACCGACCACGCCGAACGCCGTGCAGGTGCTGCGCATTCAGGCCGGCACCGGCCCGAAAAAGTAAACGCGCGGCAATATCCCTTTGCAGCAATCCCCGCAGGCCTTACGTCTGCGGGGATTTTTTTAGTGCAGTTATCGCGCGGGGTGAAATCAAAGCCTTAAAATTCACTCAGTTGTTTGAGGCGGGCTTTGAGGGCCATCACCATAGGATGCCCCATGAAGCGGCCGAGGGTGGTGAGAGGCACGGGGACGGAGGGCACGCAAACATTGAGCTGATTCGGCAGGCGCTCGATGCGGGCGGATTCACCCGGCATGATGGTGCCGACGTAATCGCCATCCAGCTGGTAATCAAGCTTACCTTCCGCCGTAATGACGCATGACTCAAAGGCGCGCACATTGGTGAAGGGGCTGGTGTTGCGCTGGGTGGCGCCCCGCATCAACATGCTGCTGATGATTTCAAAGAACACGGCCATGCTCTCCTGGTGTATGATTACCGCATCCAACTTACCGTCATCATACTGAGCATTGGCAAACAAGTGAGCCTCGCCGCCATAACGGCGGCCATTACCCAAAATAACTTGCGTGCCGCTCAATTCCTCACCATTCGGCAGGGTGACGGTAATAACGGGGTGGCGTTCCACCGCCACCTTGAGTGCCGTGATAATGTGAGAGGCTGCCCCCAGCCAACGCTTCATGCCGGGGGTAATGAGGCGTACCACGCGGGCATCCATACCGAACCCCGCCATCTGCAAAAAGGGCTTGCCGTTCACCGTGAAGATATCCACGGGCTGGCGCGTGCCGTTCTGCATGGCATCCAGCGCAATATCGAAGCGGCGAGAGCCGATGCCGAGCTCGCGAGCAAAGACATTCATGGTGCCGCAAGGTAAAATACCCAACGCGGCATCCGTACCAATCAATCCTTGGGCCGCGCCCATGAGCGTGCCGTCACCACCGGCAGCGGCCACTATGGGTTCACCGGATTCCGCCAACACACGCGCCTGCTCCGTGAGGTGCTCCGCGCTTTTGGTGGGCACCAAGGTAAAGGCCTCGCGGTGGGTATCCAACCACGCTTTCAGTCCGGAGCGGAAAAGGCTGCCGGCTTTCGGGTTAATCAGTAGAGGAATAGGACGAGACATCGAGAGAAAGCATCAGAGGATAACCAGCACGGCAGCAAAGAAAGACACCGTAAAGGCGGGAGAGTCGATAAGGTCGAAGATACCGCCGATACCCGGCAGCAGAGAGCCACTGTCCTTCACCGCAAGACCGCGCTTGATAAGGGAGCCGGCCAAGTCACCTGCCACACTGAGGATGAAGATGCAGGGCATGAGCACGCAGAAGAACTGAGCCGTGCTCAGGTGGAACAGCTCCGTGTTGCCTTCCACCATGAAGAAGAGCAACCAAGCGCATACGGAAGTGATGATGAAAGAGCCGATGATGCCCTCCCACGTCTTTTTGGGAGAAACCACGGGGCTGAAACGAGCCTTAATGAACTTACCGCCGAGGAGCACACCGCTCACGTATGCCCAGATGTCACTCATCTTGGTGACCAGTACCAGCCACAGCAGGGTCTTGATGGCGGAGGGGTCATCCAAACAGCAAAGCGCGAAGGTGAACAACCACACGGGGTACACGAAAGAAAGCACCGTAATACCCATGGATGACAAAGCCTGTGCACCGGTTCGACCACGATAATCCATGTTGCGCAGCTCCGCAAAGAAGGCTGCCAGCACATAAAACACCAAAGCCCCCAAAGAGACGGCAAAGAAATCAAACTCCGCAGCATAGGAGCAAATGACGCCACAAGAGGCATCCGCCGTCGTCGGGTAATACAACATACCCGCCGCCATAGCCCACGGATACAACAAACCAAAGATGAGAGAAAGGGGACGATTGGACTCCTCCTTGCGCTCGCGCAGCATGTTGAACCACTCATACGTGGTCAGATTGCACAACAAGCATACCAAAATGGCGTAACCCAGGGGGTTATCCCAATATACCGTTCCGCCCAAAAGGCCAAGCAGGATAATGGTGCTGAAACCACGTTCGAGGAATGTTTTTACTTTAGGTGTCATAATTTTCAGAGGTTTTCTCCCATGTAAATCAAATACTGAAGTATCCCCATGGGGGTGAGATAACTCAGCGTACACAGGGCGCTCAGAACAACTTTATTCTGCACGCCACAAGCGACATATGAATGCCAACACAGACGCGAGGCCGCGTCCACCAAGATCGCGCACACACTCGCAGCCACACAGAGCTCAAAACCGGCTGACCACCACCACGCAATCAACCACAAGACGATATGTGGCACCACAAACGGCCAAACTTTACCCGTTCCGCTCCAGAGCAAACGGCAGAGAGTGCACAAACAACCGATGATGATGCATGCCGTGGAGCTGAACGCAAGAATGGCGGCGTACAAACCGGAAGAGTCAATCATGCCACCACACGACCACATGGCTACGGTAGCCACAGGGAACAGGAATGCCCCAAGCCACGCCAAGCGATTGCAACACAACACAGCGACCAATGCGGAGAGGAATAAGCAAAGCGACAAATCGGGCAGAGCCTCACCGTGAGTATACTCCGCAATGAGCACAATAGTATGGAACCCCAGCCACAAGGAGCAGGCAATAAGGAAAAGGCGGAGACGCGGCTGCCCCTGCATCTTACCACGCAAGTAGGGCAAAAGCAACATCGACAAACCGCCCATGGACAAAGAAAACAACAGCGGGACATAAGCTGTCATGAAGGCGACGGCAATGAGTACAACGGCAAAACCGATGGTCAGCATGGCATCTACCGTCGTAGCAGAGATGACGACGGTGAGCTCACCATTCACGTTGTTAGAGCCGTTTTCCTTATCCATTCTTAGCAAGTGCCCCCGCCGGCACGGCGGCGGGGGCTGAAATCAGGGGCTGACCAATCAGTGCGCGCAACCGGGGCAAGCCCAGCCGGCACGGATATCGGCAAAGAAGTCATTACCCTTGTCATCCACCAAGATGTAGGCAGGGAAATCCTTCACGGTAATCTTCCAAATGGCCTCCATACCCAGCTCCGGGTACTCGATGCACTCAATGGAAGTGATGCAGTTCTTGGCGAGGTCTGCAGCAACGCCGCCGATGGAACCGAGGTAGAAACCACCGTACTGCTTGCAGGAATCCGTGACGCACTGGTCGCGGTTACCCTTGGCAATCATAATCATGCTACCGCCGTTGCTCTGGAAGAGCTGCACGTAAGAGTCCATACGGCCTGCCGTGGTGGGACCGAAAGAACCGGAGGGGTAACCCTCGGGGGTCTTGGCGGGACCGGCGTAGTAAATCGGGTGGTCCTTGATGTACTGGGGAAGCTCTTTACCGGCATCCAGCAGCTCCTTGAGCTTGGCGTGGGCAATATCGCGCCCCACGATAATGGTACCGGTGAGGGAAAGACGGGTCTTCACCGGATACTTGGTGAGCTCTGCCAGCACCTCGGGCATCGGGCGGTCCAAATCGATAGGCACGCCGGCGCTCTTCGTCTCGCGCAGCTCAGCGGGGATGAACTTGCCGGGGTCGTACTCCAGCTCCTCAATGAAGATACCCTCCGGAGTAATCTTGGCCTTGGCGTTGCGGTCTGCAGAGCAGGAAACGCCGAGAGCCACCGGGCAGGAAGCACCGTGACGCGGCAGACGCACCACGCGAACATCCAGAGCGAAAGCCTTGCCACCGAACTGGGCACCGAGGCCGAGCTTCTCAGCCTCCTTCTTGAGCTCATTCTCCAGCTCCACGTCGCGGAAAGCGCGGCCGTGCTCATTGCCGGAGGTCGGCAGGCTGTCATAGTACTTGGTGGAAGCGAGCTTCACCGTCTTGAGGCAGATTTCCGCACTGGTACCGCCCACAACGAACGCCACGTGGTAAGGGGGGCAAGCAGCGGTGCCGAGAGTGCTCATCTTCTGCACCATGAACTTCTTAAGGGAGGTGGGGTTAAGCAGAGCCTTCGTCTCCTGGTAGAGGTAGGTCTTGTTGGCGGAGCCACCACCCTTGGCGATGAAGAGGAAATCATACTCCATGCCGTGATCCGTAGCAAAGAGGTCAATCTGAGCGGGAAGGTTGGTACCGGTGTTGATTTCCTTGTACATATCGAGCGCTACGTTCTGGGAATAACGGAGGTTATTCTTGGTGTAGCAATCATACGCACCGCGGGAGATGTACTCGGCATCATTAAAGCCGGTCCACACCTGCTGACCTTTCTTACCGACGCAGATGGCGGTACCGGTGTCCTGGCACAGCGGGAGCACACCGAGGGCGGCTACCTCAGCATTGCGGAGCATGGTAAGAGCCACGCTCTTATCATTCTCAGAAGCTTCGGGGTCATCAATGATGTCGCGCACCATCTGCAGGTGCTCCGGGCGCAGGTAGAAAGACACATCATGCCAAGCCGTTTCAGCCAGCAATCTCAAACCTTCGGGCTCAACCTTGAGAATCGGTTTACCCTCAAACTCACCAACGCTCACGTAATCTTTAGTGAGCAAACGATACTTCGTGGTATCTTCCCCCATGGGGAACATTTCCTGATAGACAAAAGGAGGTGTTGCCATAACGGGGTTATTTATACCAGTTTTGGCGGCTCAATTCCAGCAAAAAAAGCGGCAGAGGGGCGTACTGGCTCATTTTATGCTTGCATCTACCCCGAATGCGTGGGAATATAAGTACATGTTAGCAGAAGAGACCATCGTCATCACCGGGGCATCATCCGGCTTCGGTGAAGCATTTGCCGAAGAGATGGCAAAACGAGCTGTAGCGCAAAACCGTGCGCAGAGCACGCGTATTCTCCTGATAGCTCGCAGTGTGAACAAACTGCAAACATTGGCAAACAAGCTGCAAGAACAGTATGACTGCTGCGCGGAAGCTCTGCCCTGCGATTTGGCCTCTAAAGAGCAACGCACACAACTGCTCACCAAACTTCAGGCTCTGAGCAGTGACAGCATGTGGCTCATCAACAACGCGGGGCTGGGTGACTACGGCGAGTTCATCACCGCTGAGCCGGAGCGCAACACCCAAATGCTGGAGGTAAACATCACCGCGCCGGTAGAAATCACCCGCTGCATGTTACCGGCTATGGCGAAAGCGAAAAAGGCCTACATCATTAACATAGCCTCACTGGCGGCGGACTTAGCCATACCGGATTTTGCCATGTATGCCGCCAGCAAAGCGTTCGTAGCATCATTCTCTGAAGCTCTGCGCTTGGAGCTCAAGAAAACCAACATACACGTGACAGCCGTATGTCCGGGGCCGGTACACACCGCATTCGGTGATGTAGCGCGCCGCAGTGGTTCACAGAAGAAAGAAGTACCGTTCCGCAAGTGGTTCTACACGAGCATTCCCTGCGTTGTAACGGGGGCTATTAAAGCAGTATTGAGCAACAAGCCGCGTTTTTACCCGTCCTTCAAAATCCGTATGGCGGGGTTATTTGTACGCTGCGCACCACTGTGGCTGCTGCGTGCCATCATGGGCAGAAGACCGAGAAAAGCTATTCCTACAGCAGAATCATGAAGAAAGATAAAAGGAAAGGCAAAGGGAGTTTCATCACTTGGTTTAAGCTGGGGCTATTGGGAGTCATGGCTGTAGGAGCAGCATCCCTTTACACCCCCTACCCTACAGAACTGCTGCGCGAGCTACGCTGCAGCGTCTGTAAACCGGAACCCACCTCCGCCACGGATGAAGCCGAGGTTGCGCCCCCCGTGAGCGCAACGCCGGACACAGCGCCGAAGCAAGAGAACACCGGGCTGTGCGCCATTCCGACCACACCGTGGAAACCGGACACTCGCTTCACCACCACCAAAATCACCTTACCCCCCTTCCCTCCGGCTCTACCGGAACGCGTGGAGCCGGGCAATTATGAGCACATCAACTCGATGGCTCGCGGCATCGACATCTGCAGCAACGTCCATTTCCACGAAGGCACCACCGCCACCCAAGACCGCAAGAAAAAGCAGGCGTTTCAGGTAAAAGTATCGTTGGAGCTCTTCTTACCGCACGCAGCGGAGGGAGACGAGCTACTGCTCGCGAACCCGAACCTCAAAAACGTGCTGCCGGGATTCGATGCATTGATGAAAAACGCACGTGTATCCCTGTGGTTTAATTCACTTTACCTCCATAAGCAGAACAGATTAAGGAAAACAGCAGCTACACTCACCAGACTGCTTGACCGACATAATTTTTACGACACGGACACCATTCTGGAACTCAGCGACCCGAACACCCACCGCAAGGTGCTGTGGATTCAGGCGGATATGGATGTGGTATCCGACGGTTCCGACGGGGATAGACTGCCCACCATGCCCAAAAAGATACGGGACAGCGAGCATTACCAGCCCTCCACCTCGTACCGCTGGCGCAAAAAGACAAAAACGCCCAATCCGCTGCTCAGCGCTTGGGAGGAACGCCTGCAAAAGTACAAAAAGAACAAAGACAAGGCCGGGGAAGAGCGAGCGACGCGCATCATAGCAGATTTGAAGCTGTTCAGCTTCCTGCTGGCGGAGTATGACCCCTTCATCGTAGTGCCGCTGACCGTCAACGAAGGAGAAAACTCGGATTACCGCCCCGTTGCGGGTGATTACGCCGTCGTTATTGTAGACAACCAGGTGTACCCCGCCATTGTGGGTGACTTCGGCCCCCGTTACAAGACCGGTGAGGCCTCCCTGAGACTCTGCAAAACCATCAACAAAAACGCCGGCATCAACAGCCGCCCCGTCTCGGATTTGAAAGCCTCATACATCATCTTCCCGGGCACGAAAGAACCGGAAAACGGCCCCATTGACTATGAACGACTGAACAGCCGCTGCCGCGAACTGCTCTCCGAAATAGGCGGCATCAGCGAGCAAGCCGTTTTTGTGGAAATGAAAGACCTGCTGCCGCAACCCAAGCCGGAAGAACCGAAACAATAAGCCCCAACAGACGCATGATAGCATTTCTCAGAGGAATAGTAGCAGAAGCACTCCCCCAATGCATCACCTTGGACGTAGGGGGTGTCGGTTATGAGGTGCAAATACCGCTCTCCACATTTGACCATCTCAACCCCATTGAAGGCCAGACCGTTACCTTAAAGACACACTTGCACATTCGTGAAAACGCACAGGTGCTATACGGATTTGCGACGGATGCGGAGCGAGATATATTCCGACTGCTGATAGAGCGCGTGAGCGGCATAGGACCTTCAACCGCGATTTCCATACTCAGTGGCTTAAACGTCAACGCGTTCAAATCCGCCGTTGCGGCAGGTGACGCCCAGAGCATCGCCCGAGCCAAAGGTGTAGGCAAAAAAACGGCGGAGCGCATTGTGCTGGAGCTGAAAGACAAAATCGGCTTGGCCGCTACTTGGGAAGCCCAGCAACAAGGCTCCACCAGCCCCGCAGCAGCGGATGCCGAGCTGGCTCTCATTGCACTCGGATTCAAACAAACGGAGGCACGCAAAGCCATCAAAACCATACTGGCAGAAAACCCGCAAAGCAGCACGGATGACCTCATACGCGGAGCATTGCGCCAAATGACGCGCTGACAAGCATCATGAGCACCGCCCCCCAACTCCCCAAACGCTCCGGGTTAGCTCGCCACCTCATAGCTGCAAGCTTGGCCGCTGCCGGCATCACGGCAGCGCACATCATGCTTGCTGATAGAACGGAGCAACTGCCGCCGAAAATCCACCACGACATACCGGATGAAGTTTTATGCAAGGTGCCGCACGCGCGCACGGATGATTTTCCCACAGCCATCAGTTCCGATAAGCCCATCATCCGCCTCTGCGAGCTCAGCCCCGGCAACTACCGTATGTTGTACTGGGGCAACCCGGTACGCAAAAGCTATACTTACACCATCCGCCGACTCAGCAACAACGAATCCGTACTCTGCAGCCGCAACGGTGAGCGCATAGAAAAAGCAACCCTACCGGTACTGATACCGGCAAGAGAGGACAAAAAATTACCGCGCCAACCCATTGTAGAAATCGGCACGGTAAGAGGGGAACCCGGAGTCATGTACGCCGTCAAAATCACCGTACATGACGGCACCAACGGGATTCCGCTGTGCTCTGAAGTTTACCTTATTGAGGGCACGCCACCTGCCCCTTCAGCGCGTGATTAAAGACCAGTGAGCGCACGTCAAACCCACGTGCCTGCGCAGCGGACAGCAGCTCATCCACCACGTTTTGTGCAACCTGCGGCTGCCGGGCCAGTAACCACAGGCATGAGCCGGATTCATTTGACACCAGCGCGTACTCATAATCCGCATCCACATACAACACGCGGTACAAACTGCTGATAAAGTTGAAAAAAGGCACAAAGGACACCCGCAATTGCCCACCACCGGCAACCACGGCCTGCGCTTGTGCCTCATACAGCTCACCCACGGCATCCGTGCCGCAATTACGTATGCTGATTTTACCATCCTCCAAAGCAGCATATTCCGCATACACATCCGCCAAGCCGAACTCGAAAGGAGTTTCAAAACGTGCCAGCTCATACCAACGGCCGAGGTAAGCCTGCCAATCGACATCGGCTACGGGTGTTGTATCACAGTCAAAGCTCGGTTTGCGCCTGCCCGAAGATTGAGAAAAATAGTATTTTATTGCTCGCCAAATCATATACAGATAATACAACACAGTATGGCGGATGGCTCAATAATAGTCAGCGTATCACATGGCGCGTTTTTTGATTGAACAGGCGCGCTGCATTGGTGTAATATAGCGCACATGAGCATCACTTGGCAAATAAAAGAGCTCAGCACCTGCGAAAGCACCTTCATCGAAGCGCGCAAATACCCCGCTTGGACGATTGTCAACTGCATTCACCAAAGCAAGGGAAGAGGCCGTTTCAACCGCACGTGGTTCGGGGAACAAGGCGGACTGTGGGTCAACTACAACCTCCCTATTGACGAGAAGCTGAGCTGCCCATGGGGCTTCATGCCACTGGTAGCAGGGCTGGCGCTCATGCGCGCGCTGCAACGTTACCGGATAGAGGGCTTGCGCCTCCGCTGGCCGAACGACCTCCTCGTAGGGCGCCATAAATTAGCCGGCATCTTGGTAGAACGACCCGCCGCGAATATGCTCACCGTCGGCATCGGGGTCAACATGCACAACAACATCATCAAACTGCACGGCCTGACCACCGATTACCCCGTTCGTTTGGCGGATTTACTGCCCGCAGCATGCCCTTCCGTTCAACAACTCAGGGATGAACTTGCAGCGGAGCTTGCCGCTATATACCTCATTTTCACGCAAGAGGGCGTTGCGCCCATCATTTCCATGCTCGAATCCGCCTGGGGCTCACCACGCCCCGTCGTTGCCATTACTGATACTGAGCGCATCTGCGGACACTTCATCGGCGTGGAGGAAGACGGCTCCCCCATTTTGCGACAGGCGGACGGCTCAACACTGCGAGTGCCGGGCATAACAATTAACCGACTCAAAGAGCTGATTTGAGCGCTTACCTATACAATCAGCACAAAAAAGTCGATTTTGCGTGATTTTTCAGCGTTTTTTCAAGAAAAAATCTGATTAGTAGTTGACTCAACTGCATAATATGATATAGTACGTGTTAAGGGTTAAACGAACAAGCCCGGAATACTAAAGTGGACGACGATATCATTTGCACGGAAAAAATCATAGCGGATCGCAAAACATTCTACATTGACCTCAAGCGCAATGCCAGAGGTCGCGTGGTTCGCATCACGGAAAAGGTAAGCTCCAACAGAGATCGCATCATGGTGCCTGCTGAGATTCTTGATGACTTCATTGCAGCACTGCAAGACATCCGCAAAGCCAATCAAGAAAACTGAAGCATCACCGCCCTCGCTACGCACAAATGTGGGAGTATGCTATAACTTTTTCAAAAGATACGCGTTATCTTGAGAAACAAAGCATTACATAAAAGCAACTCAAAAGTTGCCACACTTTGTGCTGGACAAATGCCTTTTCATCGTGTTTAATAAGGGCGAGACAGGGCGACCTGTTGAAGGACGTTTGACAACTAGCTTATACGCAAAGTCATGAGGAGAATTAAAGTACTGAAGTTAGGATGGGAGTTTCCGCCGCTGATTAACGGTGGGCTCGGTGTTGCATGCATGGGCATCTCTAAGGCGCTCGCCAAGAAGGTTGACCTTTCCGTAATCGTACCCAAGGCAAAGCCCGGTGCTGAGTACGACGGTTTCAGCTTGACAGGCATCAACAACCTGCAGTACTCCGAAATGGAGACCCAGAGCGAGGGGTACACCTACGAGAGCTTTACCGTAGTCGGCAAAGCCCCGGTGAACCTGGATCCCTACGCCTGCACGGAGGGCACCCCCGGCAACATCACCTTTACAAAAGAAGGCAAGATCTTGTTCTCCAAGGTCCACAAGGCTGATTTGGAGCTTTTCACCGGCAAGGAAGACTTGTACGCCGGTGACCTTGCTCGCAAGGTAATCGAGTTCTCCAAGATATGCGCTGTGATGGCCCGCGGTTATGACTTTGACGTGGTGCACGCACATGACTGGATGACTTACTTGGCAGGTGTAGAGGTAAAGCGCGCCACGGGCAAGCCCTTGGTCGTGCACCTGCACGCCTCCCAGTTTGACCGAGCCGGCGCAGATGCCCGCGGTTGGATTTACGACATTGAGAAATACGGCATGGAGCACGCTGACGCCGTGATTCCGGTTTCCAAGTACACCGGCACGGTTGCAGCAGGCCACTACGGCATCGACCCCTCCAAGATTTTCCCCGTACACAACGGTGCGGATCCCGTTCACGTCTTCCACACCAAGAAGAAGTTCCCGGAGAAGCTCGTTCTCTTCCTCGGCCGTTTAACGGCGCAGAAGGGTCCGGAATTCTTCCTGCAGATTGCCGCTAAGGTACTGGAGCAGACAGACAACGTACGCTTTGTGATGGCCGGCACGGGTGAGAAGCTGCGCCAGCTGATTGAGACGGGCGCCTTCCACGGCGTGGGCGACAAGTTCCACTTCACCGGTTTCCTCAACAAGCAGAAGGTGAATGAGCTGTTGAGCATGACGGACGTATACTGCATGCCCTCCGTATCCGAGCCTTTCGGTCTTTCCGCGCTGGAGGCAGCTCAGTTCAACATTCCCGCCGTTATCTCCAAGCAGAGTGGCGTAGCCGAGGTGATGAAGGGTGCCCTGAAGGCCGACTTCTGGGATGTGAACATGATGGCCAAGCACATCGTCAACCTCATCACGGACGAAGAGCTTTACAAGCAAGTGGCTGAGCAGAGTGCTCAGGACATCAAGAACTCCAACTGGGAGACCGCCGCGGACAAGATGCTGCGCGTCTATCACCACGTGCTCGGTTGGTAAACCTTTTTTCAAACTTCCATAAGGTAATATGAATATCTCTTTAACATTTCACGCACATCAGCCCAACCGACTGACGCCGTATGATTTCTTCAAAATCGGCGAGCACGCGTTCTATGAGGACGACGAGCTGAACGGGCGTGTGCTCAGCCAAGTAGCAGAGCGCTGCTACTTGCCTGCCAACCGTCTGATGAAGCAGCTCATTGAGCTCTCTGACGGCAAGTTTAAGTTCTCCTTGGCGCTTTCCGGCGTTATTTTGGAGCAGGCCAAGTACCACCGCCCCGACCTCATCGCCTCTTTCCAAGAGCTGGCGGAGACCGGCTGTGTAGAGTTCCTGGCCATGCCGTACTACGGTTCCCTCTCCTCCCTGTACTCCACCGGCGAGTTTGCGGAGCAGGTGAACGAGCACATGGACCTCATCGAAGAGCTCTTCGGCCAGCGCCCGACGGTACTTTGGAACACCGGTATGCTGTACTCCAACGCCATTGCAGCCCAGGCATACGACATGGGCTTCGAGGGTATCATGGCAGACGGCAACAGCCGCATGATGTCCAACCGCCACACGAATGACCTTCAGTGCGCCCCGCTCATCGCCAAGACCAAGACACTCATCCGTAATCGTCACCTTTCTAACGACTTGGCAAACCGCCGCACGGACCCGAGCTGGAGCGAGTACCCGCTCTCTCCCTACACCTTTGCGGAATGGCTCGGCCAGCAGGAGGGTCAGGTGGTCAACCTCTCCATGGACTACGAGACACTGGGTGAGCGCCAGCCTGACACCACCGGCGTATTCGAGTTCTGGCGCACCATGATTATGGCAACGCTCTTCAACGGCAATACCTTCATGACCCCGACGGAGGCCGTACGCACCTTCCCGTCCACCGGCACCATCGATTGCCCGAACCCGGTAACGTGCTCCACCTTCGGCACCACCACGCACTGGAACGGCAACGTCATGCAGCAGGAAGCCCTCAAGAAGATTTACGACTTGGAGACCTCCGTAAAGGACAGCGAGGAT
>JAEIGA010009537.1_pt1 | contig 14697 bp, 11 predicted proteins | sample 9270691 | NCBI WGS metagenome assembly JAEIGA01 (sample SAMN17057246, study PRJNA624740) | gut metagenome | biome: biome; isolation source: fecal sample | host: Bos grunniens | place: China: Xizang | collected 2019
AAACTCCTCATTTTGAGCTGTTGATCAGGCTTGAACTGACGGATGCTGACGCACCCGCAAGGCCATTTTTACAATCCACCCAAACCCTCCTTTGAAAAGGAGGGCTTAAGAGGTCGTCAGTTCTAGCTAATATGAATCAAAATGAGGAGTTTAACCTTATGGCCAAACTCCTCGTTTTGAGCTGTTGATCAGGCTTGAACTGACGACCTCTTCCTTACCAACTTGTAGAAAATATATTGTAATAAATTGTAGATTAGTATATTATAGTTGATATTATCCTAAAATATACTATGTTATAATCTATGTTTGTAAAAGTCTAAGATTATATAACAGTCGGTGTATCAATCAAATACAAGGTATTAAACTCACACACTAAATGTGCTTATATAAACCTCGTTTAGGTATTAAATTAGCACACTTCAACTTTTAGCACACTATCACCTATATTAAATTAGTACACACCTCTCATTTGCTTTGGTATCGGATGAGGTTAGGCTCTTCTTGGAAACTGTTCTCTTCGGGGCTGTGGCATCATTCTTCTATAATCTTTTTCTTTTTGACTTTCGGAGATACCATCCCCATAAATGATATTATCCAATACAGCATTTGATGTTATTATGACAACCTTAATCAGGTCATCCAATGTCATAGTAATCTGGCTACTCAATCTTTTATCCATTTCATTTTGAACAAAGTCCTCTTTTATCATCTGTCTGATTTTACTTCTACTAATTCTCATAACTGTTTTTATTTTATTTATACCCACAAAAAGCACCTTCCAAATATCATTAGATATAAGGAAGGTGCGATGTTATGGTGAACATTATAGAAGATTTATATCTCGACATCTACATACTCTTTGCAATTATCTCTCATATATATAAGATAGAATATTTTACATAGGTCATAAGCTCCATCAAATAGTTTCTGTTTTAGTTCATCTTCCATTGGGATAATATGGTCCCACAAATGATAATTATACATTGGATCATTAGTATCAACATCTATATCTTCTTCTTGTAGTTGCCATATTGCCATCTCCTCAAATTCATTATATTCATCATAGACCTTTTTTATTGCTCTAACAAATGGCATATTCTCCTCTTCATAGTCCATATTAAATATCCTCATTACCTTATCCCAGCATAATTTGTTGCAATTCATACTGTGATTGCAATAGCAGTACTCCAATTTCTCGAATAGATTTTTTAAGAAGGAGTAGATGATATATTTATATGGCATTAGCGAATTATCTACATTTAGAACCACATTATCATTCTTATCTACATATTGCATACAGAATAAAGCAGGAGGTACAATTTTCTTGTTGTTGTCAATATCTTCATCATCTTCAAAGTTGAGATATAGAGACTCTGCATACTCAACCTTGTTTTCAATACTTGAGATATCTTCCTCTTCCTCATCAGGCATAGGGATTAAGACATCTGCATTTTTGTAATCATACTCATCATATAAATCTTCTGCTACGGGATGTAGCTTCTCAATACAATCCCAAGTTTTGGTGAATACTCCATTATATATTTTCTCTGCTACAAATAGTGTGCAACCAAAATTTCCGTCCCCCAATACCTTTATATGACTAAATGGAGGCATTGTCTTTATCATTTTATCTTCCATAAATTCAGCATTTTTCTTTATTTATACTGCTTATTTTATGGAATTTTTTATGTTTTTATCCTGTTTTATGCTAAAAAATCATCGAAAATATCTAAAAAACAGTCTGTTTTACACTGGTTTATCACAATATTTAAGACAAAACAAACACCAAATATTAATAACGATACTACAAACATTATTAACAATCAGCAAGTTATATTTTGCGATTGCTTGCATCGTATGTTGTTTTATACTTTGAAGGGTTATCCCTCCTCCGAAAAACAGTGTGTTAAAGAGAGGTTGATAGACTTTGTTAGCATTTTCTATTTTACAACTGTTAAAATAACAATGAGCAAAAAAAATTAGGGTAGCAAATGCATACCCTAACTTATGTATAAGTGGTAATTATATTAATTGTGAAACTTTTGAGACAATAATCCTCAAACTTTCTAAAATTTCCTTGTATGGTTTTACTTTTAAGAACATATAGGGTGCTACGAGTTTGTTGTAGTCATCCATCTTTATACCAGTTATTTCAATGAATTGCTCCTTTTGTAGACTTGAAACATCTTTAGGTATAAAAGTGTAATATGTGTAATCGATGAAAAGTCCATTCTTTGAAGCAAATTCCTTAGCCTTAACCATCGTATCCTCAATATCATTGTCACTTGTGGTTCGATGACTCTGCTTATTTCTTATATCTCGCACTCTATCTAGAACTGTTTTTGTTGGTGCTATACTTTGCTCTTTACAGAAAGACCATAATTGTACAGCATACGTTAGATTATCTATTTTCATTCCTGATAGGATATCCTTAATATGTGTCAATATTTCGCTACTATCCCTAAAACGTTGGTAGTAGTAGTAATTAAGTAGCATCTCAACTTGCAACTGCACATAGCGACAGTACTCCATAAAATCAATTTTATGCCCACGAGTACCATATCGGTATCGCATCATCTCACGGTAATCTGCCTCAAGCTGGTGACGAACATCTTCGTCAACAACAAAGGAGTAGTCAATGGTTGGCTCGGCAGAATCAAGAGCATAGTCTAGTCCAAGATATTTTTCTATAGCATTAAGCTTATCGTTGGATGGATATGCAACAACGGGAGGTGTCTTAATATCAAGCACCTCTCGCAGTTTGTTTATGAAGTCCTCGTTGCCAGGTCTGTTTTTTAGCACCTTAACAAATAAGACTAACTTATCCAGTTCATTCTTGTTGAATCCCATAGTCTCCTCATTTTTCTATATGTGAGTTTTTACAACTTCCACATTTGCATCAATAGTTTCTGCTAAGTTGGCAATAGCTTTAGCACCCTCATTATCCAATATGACATCTCCTAAATCTTCGAGTTCAACCATCTCGCCACACTCCTCAAAGAGGACATCATCTGTCAATACAGACTTAAATATATCGCTATTGACAATATCCGAGAGAATTTGTTCTAACTTCACCTGTGAATCTTTATACTCGGCTGTATGCTTGGGTGACACCAACTTTTTATGGAGCATATAGAACTGTGTGATACCATTGTCACAAAGTGATATTCGCATTTTGCTCCATAGTTTATCACTCTCCTCACCACCATCAAAGAGTTTGGTCACATCAATATTACGACTTGCAGAAATAGGGGTGTCAATATCTTTGCATCTAAAGAATAGCTTCACTTTGGCTTTAGGGTCGTAGCAAACCTCTGCAGACAATGTATTCTCGAACTCCTCGATTTTCATTGTCTGGAGATAGGTGAGTCGCTTGTATATACCATACTTAGTCCCGTTGCCACTTTGCGATATCAAGTTCTTAAATCGGGTAATTAGTTTGTTGTATACCTCATCGGCATCACCCTTAACCATCTTGAGATACTGCAACTTACCCATAATCACAGTCTCAATATTCGGTTCTCCAACTCTTGAACGGTGAATAGGCGAAGTCTTACGATGTCGCATATAGCTTTCACGAGCAGATACATAACCATACTTCTCCCAAATATGAAGCAACATTCTTAACTCCTGGGTATATTCGCGAGCTACATTTAGCTTATTCGAGAGAACTATGCCTGTAACCTCCTGGCGATCTTTGGTGGTTTGCAGTCTAGTCTTCTTATCGTTTATCGTGAAGCGATTTTGCTCAATAATTTTATGTAGGTTCTTAATGAAATCTCCATCTGCAGCATAGACATAGTGCATACTACTGAATGTGATATCATCAGCATAACGGGTATAACGAAGTCCGTGCTTCTTGGCTAAGTGACCAAGTTGTCTATCGAGCTTCTCGCAGATAATATTTGTTAGTGTAGGCGATGTCGGTGCTCCCTGAGGTAATACATAGCGAACATTGTCGTTATCCTCAACTCGCATAGTACATAATCCAGCGATGACATCAGCCAAGTCACTTGAAAAGTTGAATGGAGGAAGAGTCAATCGCTTCCATACTCGTGACTTATCGATGCTTGGAAAGAAATCTTTGAGATCGATATTATAGACATAGTTCTGTCCAATATGTGCTTTGGCATTATCCACAACAGAGCGACCAATGACAAAGCCCATAGCATATTTCGATGGCTCGTAGATTGACTGAAGAATGGTATTTAGTGAGTAGAGAATACTCTTAAGGCCTGCCACAGGTGCAGATATTATTCGTTCACCACCACTCTTCTTGGGTATAGAAAAGTTGGTGTAACGTTCTACTCCCTCACGACGAGGATTGCAGTAGTATGTAATTTGCTTGAGATAGATGGGATATGATTTATCGCCCAATACATCTCGCTTCACCTTATTAAGCAATAGGCGAAGGTCTTTGACATTTTTCATTTTGAGGGCTAAATCTCGTATCTCTGTTCTCTCCATAGTCTTGAATTAAAAACGAACTTTGAGGCCTTATTGAAATTTCTTTTCTTTGTCTATGAATTATTAAACTCTCAAGTTTACTAATTCTCATTATAGTTCACAAGAACTATTTTGATTTAATTTACATAGCTCTCTAGCTATTTAACTATCGAGATTGCCACAATCGCGATCGTTGCAATAACAAGGAACCCTTGGCTTGCTCATAGTGCCTAATCCAAGGCGACTATGAGTCAGTTGTGCAGCCTACTATTGTAGACTGGTTACAAAACGACAACCTAAGTCAAAATGTCATTTCAATAAGACTCTCAAAGAACGTTATCTCGTTGTTTCTGGTGCAAAGATATTACACCACCACGAACTCTTTGTTCGCAAATGTTTACCCTAATGCAAAGGTAAGAAAAAATTGGATTATAGACAATGGTTGGCTAATCTATATTCCAATATGCCTCGGGATCTCCATCGAAGGCATCATTGATAACATCATCACTATATCCCATCTCATCTTGAGCATACGAGCCTTCGTAGTCGCCAAAGTGTGTACCATAGTCGTCAGTATAACACTCGTCCTGACTTTGATCACTGTTGCGATTATTTACCAATTGTGCAAAAGGAACTTTATATGATTTACCATCCTTGATTACCACAATGGTAGGATATGTCTTGCCATAGAAGTTCCAAATATCATCGTACTCTGTAGGCAATACCTCTTTACCAGATAAATCTATTACTCCCCATTTATATTCAGTTGTTGTAGAATCATTAGTTTCTTTACGAACTCTTATACGTGCTAACCCCCTGTCAAAACCATCAATGTAGATGTATTTGCCGTAAGGAATAATCTCAACCCCATTTACATCAACAACAGCATACCCCTTATCTTTGCAATGTATCGTAAATATGCTCTTGTTATCTGTGGATGGAATTATATTGTAATAAATAGTATCCAACACAAGCTCTCCTTTATGATTTATTAAGCCATATAGTGGATGACTATAGCATTCTATTCTACCTCGACTTCTGGGATATCCATTCATCTCAAGGATAGATACTCTTATATAGTCATTTGTACTAAAACAATCACCATAATACATATCGTATTTTGGCTCAACGACAATATCTCCCTCTTGATTAATAAAACCAATCTTATTGCCAGATGTAAAAGGAATTAACAATCTTGCATCATTCTTAAAATCGTAAGATGATGCAGGTACAAGAATCTTAGTATATTTGTGGATATCAATCTTGTTTCTCTTTTCCATAGCACTAATAATTTTGTCTGTTTTACAATCCACACAAAGGATATCTCCTTATTTCTGGTGCAAATTTAAAACCTGTTAACGAACTCTTTGTTCGCTAGAAGTAGTTATCGTGCATCTTCTTTACGTAGCTTGCAATCTCCTCAACAAGTGGTTGTGGTGATAACAAGACAACTTCGTCAAGAAATGAAGCAAGAAGCATCATTAATTCTCTATTAGGGATACACTTAATCTCTATAAAATATCCACCGATTAACCTATTATGCTCTGTTCGTAAGGCATCGGCCTTTGCCCCCTTAACAAGCTTTTGCGAGCCGTGTATGGGTTTTGTTTCGATATATGGATATTGTTTATCTGATACCCACAATAATATAGATTGTAACACTCGATCCCCATATAATGTTACACCAATAATATCCTCAAATCGCTGCTCCAAGTCCTCTGTGGGCTCACAGTATGAGATATTATACAATGGTTCATAACCATCAATACGATCGAGGGGCAAAGTAACTATGTAGCCATCATCACAAGCCCCAAGCAAGTACCACCTGTCGTTAAATTGCTTAAGGTGGTATGGGTGGATAATGTACTCTCGAGATGAGTCTGCCTCGCTAAACTTATGGTAATAGATCTTAATAACAACTCTATTTGAGATCACATCAAACAGACCTCCAAGCAAGTTACTATTATGTAGATATGGGTTATGTGAGAATGTGATGATTCTCCTCCTATCCTCAACATTTAGTCTCTGCTTTAGACTATCAAGCCACTCAAAATTGTCTAAACCATCAAACTGACCAATGGTAGATAGTATCTCCGATAGTAGACTTTGTTCCTCTTGTGATAACTTTTTTGTGAATATCGAATAGCTTGGATCAGTGTAATAGACACACTCCTTACCCCCGATACTCTCACGAGTAATCTCGGCAAAGAACACCTCCTCTTCAAGTGCTTTTATATCCTTCTGAATACATCGCAAACTCACCTCTGCATATCCATCTTTAATGAGCTTTTCATTTACAATCTCGGTGATTTCGGCTGTCGAATATCGCTTATGGCGATTCGACAACAACTCGTCGATGTATCTATATCTTATTACTGCATTCTTATTCGTTGGCATCTTTGAAGACTCGCTTTGGTAAAATATTATTCCTGTAATTTTCTATTCTAACTATATAGTTTGGATGTGAGCTACATATATAGTCTCCTCCTTTTGTCAACTCCAACTTGCTTCCACACAAGGCACAATATAATTCTTTTTTATCCCAGTGAAGATTGCTAATATTTTCTGGTATTGGCACATTCGCTTCTAGTCTTCTGTCATACATTCCACTACCACAACATATACCACATTCGGGGCAAATAATATAACCGTTAGGGCAGCATTTCGTTCGTCTACTATCAATGACTCCATTACAATAGCTATTAAAGCAATTGTTTAGCCTAATCAGTTTATTACTTTGTGTACATCCCTCATTTTTGCACTTAAATTTAGTGACAGTATGAGATGTAACAATGGATTGCTTTTCATCTGGTTCAATAATACATTGGCACTCATCACAATATAGATGATGCATCGCAGTATAAAACCAATTAAGATTAGAATAAAATATCCTTATGTTTTTTTTAAGATTTTCGTTGCCAATGCCTAATATTGAGATAAAATCAAACAATGTATATCTTGTATAATCATCTTTATGTTCAACAATTGCAGATTTACAGCATTCTCGACCATAGCACCAATATACATCTTTATCTAATCTATTACTATGGTATTTACTTCCCTCACAGAAATTTGGGTGATAACGACTTGTATCTGTAACAAAACTATAAGTGTATTGATGCATCCTAATATACACATCATATCTTTCCTCGGCAAAGTCTATTACCATTTTTTTAGATGTCATTGTGTTACATCTCCAAATTTGTTGTGTTGCATCATATTTAATTCCTGGGAATTTAGACTTTATTAAGTCTGCATTTTCTCTATAGTTGTCGTTAATTTTTATTTGTATATTGTTAGCATCTGTAATATCAATCTCTATATCTCTCGGGTATCTTTCACTATCTGCCTTATAAAAGCCATATCTACCACGACATTTGTCAAATAAAGATGAACTATCATTCTCAATTAGATTATTGAGAATTGTGGAATGTTTTGGCAATACAATTTTAAGTATTCTATAAAGTTCATTGTTTGTTAAAAATCTCTCTTCTTTGATAAGTTTACAAATGGTTGCAATTACTATTAAAACATTTATATCAATCTCTTTAGGATGTAGCTTTATTCTCTCTAAATACTTGTAATCTATAATCAAAATATTCGTGCGATGTAATTCAAACAACTTTCGTAGAAATAATGTTTGCTTTTCACTTGATAGTAAGTATATATAATCTATGAAGTTGATATCGAATATTTCAGATTCGTTATCAATGCTTCTATCTAACCATTTATTTAGCTTTATTGCTTGACATATGCCGTGATTTTTAATGTCAGATATACCTATTCCTGCATAGACCATATTGGAGATTATACATCTTACATCATCTTTTGTGGCAACCTCTAAATTGTCAATATATCTCACAAACAAAGACTTGATATCGTCTTGTTGTAAAAGATTTTTTATAGAAGATATTTGACTGACAAAATCTCCATTTTGTTTGATGAATTCATATAAACGATCAACACTAAATGGGATGGGTATAACTTGCTTTACCCATAAATCATATAATTGAGCATCGTTTAGTTGAGACCTATATGAAGATAGATATTCATCATATGTTCCAGAAGACAATATTTGCCATTTCTTTATTTCAATTAGCTTCTGTACAATATCTTCGTCTACGGACTTTATAAGTTTAACTCTTTCGTTATCACTAAGCTCTAAATTATTACTTATGAAATTTACATCTGCAATATTATTTGCTCGCTTGTATAAAAAATCAATAGGGTTGATACAGCTTAAATAGTCTTTGGCTAAGTAATGATTCCCTTTTGCTAGTTGATATAACTCCTCATTTGAATAATGAGTAGATATCTTTGTCTTTATTTGGTGGTATAAACTATCGTTTTTTAATAGATGATATCGCCAATTCTCGAAAATCTTTTTACTATCTTCAATCGATAATATATCTTGTTGTATCAAGTCTTGCAACACTAGATATGCTCGATCTGCACCTATATGTTGAAAAATCTCCAATACCCCCTTATTGCTATTTGTTATTATAGCGATAATTTGTGATATATTCATTGTTGAGCCCAAATCCTTGTTGTCACAACATACTAGCTGCCATCTAGCCTCATCACTCAATATATTGAAGATTGAGTTATAAAGCTCAGTAAAATTGGCTTGAAAGTATAATTTATAAAATCTAAGGAGCGAAATGAGAATCTGAAACTGGTTCGCTGAAACACATTGAGCTTGCCTTATAATTTCCTCATAAATTACTTGCTCCGAAGAATTATATATATCAATATTATTATGTGAGAATAAACTGATGATGCTTCTATAGTCTCCAATTGTAAAATCTATAGAATTAATAATAGATATATCTTTAGCATAATAGCTTATGCCATTTTTTGCTAATTGCAGGTCGTAAAAAATAAGTTGGTCATCCTTTAGAAATAAATCATTCTCACGTTTGCCTAATTTAAAATTAAGCGACACACCACTAATATCATCTTGAATTCGTCCAAAATGATTTTTATTATAATCATAGAATAAAACTCGACCAATCTTTTTAATCATAGTATAGTAGTGAAAGCTATTAATTAAACAAATACTTTACAACTCTTCAAAGTTAACAAAAAAACTATCAAAACTCATTATCTTCATCATTATTATTGATCAATCTATCTACCATTCCATAAAATTTCGTATGAAAGAAGGCTGATAATCGATCTCTAAAAGCACTATACGGATCTCCTTTATGACACATCATAATAGGAGTGCGATCATTGTTTCCACGTAGTAGAAAGACTTTTACATCTTTTGCAATAGACCTCTCTCTTATCCTTTGTGCTATGGATTGCTGAAATCTATTTGGGTCTTTTAGATTCTCCAATAAAGATACGGCTTCATCAAACTCTCCAATTTCACGATGCAACTCAGCTTTTAATAATAGGTCATTGCAATATGGAAGTAAACATCTTATATTTTCTTTAATATAGTTTATCTCTTCGAGAGGAATATCATCGCTAGGACAGTTATAATAAAGATCGTTAAAGGCTTGCACAATCATTAAACGTACATCGTATTCATCTTTAGAATCAATACCTTCTGCTAGCAGCTGGGATAATGCCTTCTTTAGATGAGTATATGGCAAATTGCCATAATCCATAGAGTAGATGGTTTTAGCAAAAAAGTGTTCAGTGATAGATGTTAGAAAGTATTTCTTACATCTTGGACATATTTGAACATTGGATATATGCTGCTCTCCTCCACAATCAGACCATAAAGAACTATCAAAATCACTATAGGATAAAAAACTACATATAGCCTTCTTCGTTCCACAATGTGGACATATATATACTATGCTTTTACCAATTGTTGTCATTGCTTATATGCGATAATTTAATAGCCTACTATATTGGTATACAAAACTACTTACTATTCTTAATAAAGAGAGGATCACAGATAAAGCAAGGTGTGAGTCGTCCATTGTAGCCTAATAAGTACCAAGATCCCTCTTTTTCCAAGAAACATATTCCTCTTCCACTTGTTAGCACTTGTTGAGCATATATAGCGATACCAGCCTTACATTGACCAAAAAGAAAACGAGTGTTTTCTCCATTATGTAGTAACTGAATGTTCCATATACCACCCCTCGCCCATAAAGCAGATGTATAATTGTCTGTGATGATATTAGCAAAAGAATCGATAACACCAATACAACCATTCCTCTCTATTAATGTGTGTGATTTTGCTAATGGGAATATACTATCGTACGTGTCACTCAATAATTGTCCATCTAAAACATCTATACAATGCCACCCCGAAAGATTCTTTATAAAGAATAAACTACTCGCTTGTGATGCTCTTCTAACCTCCTCATACCAATTATCAAATATAAGGTATCCATTACGATCAACGGCATTCTTCAGACCTGTTTCGGTGTTTGTAATTATTGTTAACTTATTGTTTCGTTTTATTAGAGTTGCTTTCATTGTCAGGCCACTCTTTGCAGGATCATACCCAATTGAGTATAAGGTGTCATCAGATATTCTATGCAAGCTCTTTATCGTGCAACTATTTCCATCCCCATAATGAGCATACAAGCAACCGTTAACAATTGAATAAGCTGCATTTGATGAATAAAATAGTATATTTTCAATATCAGAATCCAACAGGTACTTGCCATTCCAATCCATTAGATTTTGCTTTCCGTTACGGTTAACAAGGAAAAAGCCATTTTCAAAATCAAATACTCTATCAAACCACTCATCGGACAATATACGGCTATCACTAAATATGATATTAGCTCTTTCTCTGTAATCTTTACCAGAGAAACCACCAGGGACATCTCCACGATGTAGTAATTCATCCTCGTTGTTATCCTCTACCAAATAATAACCCATAGGGTTGAACTTAATAGTTCGCACACCTTTAGGGAGAATCTTATTGTTGTTACTGTCAAGGAGATTTAGTAATGTATGATAATTTCCATGACCTAATGGATCTGGAATTGATTTCAAAGGTCCTTCATTGGTTTCTGTCATTGGATCTTTTACAGTAACACCATTCTCATCCTCGATTAACCAACCTTGATATGGAACAAAAACTCTTTTTTTATTGTCAATAAAAAACTCTTTTGGAATAGCCATAATAAACACTCAATTAAATTAATGTAGGAAAAAGAAAAACTGTCGGTCTATAATCAAACAACATCGCAAGTGATTGTGCTTTCTGTTGATGTTGCAAACTATTGTAATCTACTGCATCAAGTTTTTTCATTAACTCCCAACTAATATTTAAGTAATCCCCGAAGGCATCCTTTTCAGCTTCTAATATGGCTAATTGCTCTTCGTTAGCTATCTTGTTGGCTATTTGCTCATATTCATATCCTACTTCATCCCAACGGATTACATTCTTTGGGAAATAGTCGTCTGATTCGTAGATGCTCCAATCTACATACTCCATAAGGTATAATCTTGCTAGATACTGATATCGCTGTAGCATAATATCAATTTTGTAGTAGTAGCTGGATAGAGCTCTATTCTTTCCTTCAAGCACTAATCTATCATACATATCTACTGTTGTATCATAGTATCTTCTCCAAGTTGATACATCGTTTTCTAGCAATGTCAATATCTCGCTCTCATTAATACTGTCTCTCAATTTATCCTCATATAACCTTACCATAAACTCACTCATAAATAGGGTTAAGTCAAGCTTAATGGTGGTGTTGATCGTATCAAAATTTAACAGTGTTAATACCTGTTGCTCCAAATTTTTATATTGCTGCAACCTGTCAGTAGTTTCTGTCACTGGGTCGAACGAATCCAAAATCCACTGGGTCATTTGTGTGCTTTGTGGCATCGCCATACCGTTGCAATGGTACATCGTTAGCAGACTATTAATAGCCCAGGCATATTCTTGTGATACCACTTCTGATATATAGATATCGTGATTGACTTGAAGCCACTCTCCCCACTCTGCGATTTGATCTGCATCATTGGGATATTGTGATTGGGTAGCCTCAATAACATTTAGTAGTTGGTCATTATATATTTTATTATGATTCCTGTGATTGCACGAGATAAAACATAAGGCATATAAAATGAAAAGTAATATATGTTTAATGTTGTGGTAATACTTCATAATCCAATAACTTGTTATATTGAATGCACAAAGATTGATTTATGGCACGAATCCTATCTTCGTCTACAAAGTTAAGCATTCTTAATAAGAATAACAATCGATTTTAAAAATAGGTGTGTAGTTATTAAATCTTACAGGGGTAAAATTTACGGCTGTAATAAAACAATAGAGTAAATCGACATCAACTTCGTATTATTTAGAGGATATTTTAATTGATTCTTAAGTTCTGTGATAGCCAGAAAGTCTACATTGTGAAGACGAAATAGTATAACATCGCAATAAATAAGTACTCGTTAAACTTTAAGTAAAAATATCATCAAAAATATTGGTGTGTCTCAAAAATAACGGTTATATTAGCCTCAGAATCGGTAAGTTACATTAAAAATATTGAGATATGACACGAGTAGCACTTTTGGTTAGAGTATCGACTGATAAGCAGGATTACAATCGTCAGATAACTGAGCTCCAAAGGCATTGTGAGAAGATGAACTGGGAGGTGGTAAGAATCTTCGCAAACAAGGTGTCGGGTGCAAAGAAGATCGAGGAGAGACAAGAGTTAGTTGATATGTTGCAGTATATCTCCGAGAATGATATTGACAAGGTGTGTGTATGGGAGATATCTCGTCTTGGTCGCTCTACATTAGAGGCCCTGAAGGTTATAGAGATGTTGAATGAGCGAAAGGTGTGTCTCTATATTAAGAATTATAATTTAGAGACATTAGATAAAGATGGCAATATGAATCCTGTGGCATCACTTATTTTGACCATACTTCTCGAAATTGCATCAATGGAGCGACACACGATAACAGCTCGTCTATGTAGTGGTCGTGATCAACATATAGCCAAATGTCGTAAGGAGGGTATCAAAATGGGGCGACCTGCAACATATCGCAAAAGTGATGAGGCTATGAAGGAGCAATACAAAAAGGAGATATCATTGTTCAAACAAGGAATGTCACTCCGAAATATCAATGCGATAACCAAAACGAGCATTGCCACTATTAGAAAGCTATACAAATATGTTTAGCATAGTGTAGTTAGCAAAAATAAAATTCGCCAACCATTATATAATTATTAAGTATAACTTAAAATATAGATGGTATGGCAAAGAAGGATTATAAGGCAAATGATATTGAATATGGCAAGGATGGCACTATTACACTATATATTAGTGAGTTTACATACAATAGTTTAGAATCGTTAGGCAAGCAATATTTCAAGGATTCAAGGTGCAAAGAGGGACTTATTAAGACCTATGCTCTAATCAAACTGCATCAACTAACATCAATGAGCAATGATGCTGTGGCGATACATAGCAGTCTATTTGCCAAAATTAGTAAAAGAAACTACACGAAGTATCTTGATGTTCTGCAACTGGAGATGATGATTAATGTTATCGAATCATCCACAGAAAATTATAAGACTAAGTCTGGTAAATATGGCATTAGACAAGAGAAAAACAAGTATGAGGTATTGGATTTCGGAGTTGACATTCTAGGAAAGCAAAACAAAGTGTTTCCTGTGAAATTACCTATGAGGTATGAGGACTACAAGGCATTACCAACAAAGTTAAACTACATTAACAAACACTATGCTGGTGCTGGACTTAATGAGAAAAGAGAGTTTGTAATGAGTCTTAATAATGAAGAGGTGTTATTGGTAAAAGATATTGTTAATCACATAAAGAAAATCACAAATAAAACATCAAAAACACATTTAACATTTAAAACTACATATAGTCATCATTATAGTGAATCTTACATAGAAGATTTAATTAAAGAAATAGTAATAAGATTAGATAATAATAAAGAACATATAGTTGGGAACAATCTTGATTATATTGCTGATAATAAACATAATACCAAGTTTGATTATTATCGTGAATTAAGATTTAGCATTGAGGCATTGGATGAGTGTATGTGCCTACGAGATTTGAGGGATTTAGCATCACTAAACACCATCCCAGAGTATGGCAAGGATGGCAAACTGTATTCTGTGTTTTCACGAATTAGAAGACCAATAAGAAAATATATCACGTTTCGTGGTAGTCCATTGGTGGAGGTTAGTGATATTAGTTGTGCTCACTTTACTATGTTACCTAAAATATTTGATGAGTATGGCATTGAAATAACTCCGTGGTGGGAGTTGGAGAG
>JAEIGA010009538.1_pt1 | contig 14695 bp, 9 predicted proteins | sample 9270691 | NCBI WGS metagenome assembly JAEIGA01 (sample SAMN17057246, study PRJNA624740) | gut metagenome | biome: biome; isolation source: fecal sample | host: Bos grunniens | place: China: Xizang | collected 2019
ATTCATTGGTCCAAATCATTTCGGTGGAAGTGGTGTAGGAGCTATCGCTTATAGAGCAGCAATGGATGGAAATTATACAGTAGATTATTCAGCATGGTTAGAAACAGGAATTAGAAAAAATCCTGAATATATGACATGGGATGTTGATGGTTTCACAACAGGTATCGCAAAACGCGACGCTAATGGAAACATCACAGTATTAGTATCAAATATTGGTACAAAAGAAAGTGTATATGCAGCTGCAACAAGATATCAAATGGGAACATATACAGTAGATTTATTAGCTGGTGAAGAATTATTAGTATTCATGGCATCAAATGGAAATGGTGCATGTGACGAAGTATTCACAGACATCTATTTCACAAAAAATTAATTTGTAATTATTGATTTTAGAGATGTGTCAATTTTAGATGCATCTCTAAAAAATATATAATAATTAGAAAAAATTTATTAAAAAATTTTTTTAATTTTATAGTTTTATTAATGAAAGGAAAATATTTTATGAGAAAAAAAATACTATTCTCTTTTCTGATATTGATGGCTATTTTTAATATTTTTTTACTATCAAATAATTCTAGAGTTGACGCGGCATCATCTTATAGTTTGTTTGAATTTCCAAATCAAGTTTCATACGTAGAGGATTTACCTTGCTTATATATAGGTGAAACAATGCAATTAAAATTAAAAAGTGGATCTTTTGCAATGTCAAGTAACACTTCTGTGGCTACGATTAATTCAAACGGGAAAATCACTGCTAAAGGATATGGTAGTTCTTTGATAGAAATTAGTGATGGAAATACTATAGAAGAATTTACTTTGTTAGTTAAAAGAAAATATTCAAATAGTATAAATCAGCTTAATAAATTGCCTTCTTATCAAGGTGAAAATAATATGTATGTTTACTATAGAGAAAATGGAGATATTGAAAATGATTTAGTTTCAGGCTTATCTTCTGTTAGTTTAATGTCTGAAAATTTTTATCAAACAGGAAACGGTTGGTGGAACAACATTTCATTTGTTGGTCCAAAACATTTTGGTGGACGTGGTGCAGGAGTTTTAAGTTACAAGGTGTTATATGGTGGAAACTATACGATTGATTACTCAGCATGGTTAGAAACAGGAATTAGAAAAAATCCTGATTATATCAAATGGAATGTAGATGGATTCACAACAGGTATCGCAAAGCGCGATATTAATGGAAACATCACAGTATTAGTATCAAACATTGGTACAAAAGAAAGTGTAATAGTTGATTCAACGAGATATCAAATGGGAACCGCTACATTAGATTTACAATTTAATGAGGAAATTTTTATGTTTATGGTTTCAAACGGAAATGGTGATTGCGATGAGGTTTTTACTGAATTCAATATTGTGCAAAACAGTATAACTTCAAAACCGTTATATGAATTTGATTCGATTGTTGATAATTTAGAAGGAACTCCAACTATTAACATCTCTGATGAAATTAAACTAACTTTAAGAGAGAACGCGACTATCTCTAGTTCAAATACAAACGTTGCTACAGTTGAGAGCAACGGTGTTATAAAAGGTGTTGGATATGGTACAACTATTATAACTGTTACAGAAGGAAATGATACTGCTAGTTTTGTATTGTTAGTTTCTAGAAAATATGATTCTAGTTGTGTTTCACAAAATACAAATTTCCCATCGGTTCAAGGTGAAAATAACATGTATATCTACCAATCAAATGAATTAAATTACGTAAATGGCTTGAACACATTAGAATTAATGAATAATGAGTTTTCTTCAATAACTAGTTGGTTCGATGGTAAGGTTTTTGCAAATAATGAAAGAGTATATTGTAATGGTACAGGAGCTATTTCATTTAAGGCTCCAATTGATGGTGAGTACATAATAGACTATTTAGCATATTTAAAGAGTGATGTTAGAAATGATAGTAATTATTCAACATGGGATGTTGATGGTTTCACAACAGGTTTAGCGTTGAAACAAGGTAATGAAGTTTCTCAATTAATTGTAAATGTTGGTAGCAAAGAAAGTGTTATTCCAGAGACAACGAGATATCAAATGGGGACTGTTACACTTACATTATGTAAAGGCGAAGAAGTTTTATTTTTCTTCTCATCAAATGGTAATGGTGCTGCCGATGAGATTTCCTCTAAATTTTATGTGACTTGTGAAACTTTTAAAGCGTTTGATGGCGTTGTAAACTATTCAAAAGAAGTTGAGAAAATTGATGATATATCTTTAATTTACGTTGGAGATACTTTTAGTTTGGTGACTAATAGTGATGTGAAATTTGATTCATCAAATAAGAATGTTGCTGTAGTTGATGAAAATGGTGAAGTTACTGGTATAGGGGTTGGAACAACAATTATAACAGTATATGATGATTTTAATTCGATCCAGTTTGTACTTGCGGTAAAATCTAGACCAGAATCAACTCAAGTTTATTCACAATTAAATGTTCCTTCTTCACAAGGACATGGAAACTTTTATTTGTATTCAGGTACAAATGGTGATATAGAGGAAAATTTGATTGAAGGTCTTTCTAAAGCTGAACTAGTGGATAATAAATATTATGTTTCATCTGAAACTGCTTGGTGGAACAGTGTTACATATTTAAATCCAAATAGAGTATATACTAGTGGTGTAGGTATATTATCTTTTAAAGTATCTGAAAATGGAAATTATAGAATGGATTATTACGCGTATTTATTAGATACAATTAGAAATAATCCTAACTACGTTAATTATAATTCAGTCGATGGATTTTCTGTTGGATTGGCTCTAAAAAAAGCAAATGGTTCAATTGAAATTATTGATTTTAAACTTAATGACAAATTAGGTTTAGTTAATAATGCGACTAAGTTTATGATGAATGAATGTATTACATATGCAGAAAAAGACGATGAATTAATGTTCTTTTGGATTTCTAATGGAAATGGTGATTGCGATGAGATTAAAACTAACTTTTCTATTCAAAGAGTTTATTTAGAAGGAGAAGATAGACCAATAGAAATTGTAGTTAATGATATTTATAATTCTGTTTCTTTGAACGAAGAGTTAACTATTAACTACGAAATACTTTATTATAAGAATGAATTAATTCAATGGTATTCTTCTGATGAAAGTGTAATAAAAGTTGATAATGGAGTAGTAACACCAGTTTCTGTTGGTGTTGCAAGCATAACATTAAAAGTAGGAGATGTAGAGAAAACTATTTTTGTTTTTGTAGATGGCAAAATTGAAATTGATAAGAATACAAATTCTTCATTTAAAATATCTATGCCTTCGTCTTTAGAAATAAACAAAATGGTTATGAACAATAGAAAAGTCTCAAGCAAAAATTATAATAATGTAGATAATATGCTGTGTTTCGATACTGATTATTGGTTAGACTTAGAAACTGGATTAAAAACAATTGTTATCTATATAGATGATTTTAGATATACATTTGAAGTAGAAGTGTTAGATACTAGTATTTCTGAAACTCCTAATGAGCCTGTTGAACAACCTAGTGGATGTTCTGGAAGTATAGTGGGTTCTTTAATAGCGATGATTTCAGTAACAAGTATTTTACTATATTCTAGAAAAAAGAAAGAAGAATAGGGAGGAGTCAATCATGAAAAAAATAATGATGTTGATATTAATAGTTGCTATGCAATTATGTTTGTTCGGATGTGATTCAAACTCTATGCAAAGTAAAGTGATGAAAAAAGAATTTTATTATAATGATTTTCAGTTTGAATATGTGATAGATGATTATGTTGACATTTCTACTATATCTGTTAAAACAACTTATGAAGACGGAAGTGTTGTTTATACAAAACTTGATAGGAAAAATGTTAGTGGCTTGGATAATGTCACTTCAACATTAGGTGTAAAAAAATTAACATTGAAATATGAAGATTTAATCGATAATATTAATATTTTTGTTTATTATCCTAATGAATACTTATATAAAGAAGATTATAGAAGTCAGTTTCACTACAGTAAAGATACAGGCTGGATAAATGATCCTAATGGATTAGTATATAATGCTGCTACAGGTGAATACCATTTGTATTATCAAGATGGTCCTAGAATGGGGTCAGATCCAAATAATTTTTGGTCTAGCCGTTCATGGGGACATGCAGTAAGTACAGATTTAATTCATTGGGAACAAGACCCTAATTTAGTTATATATCCTGAACCTGATGGTTTTGGTGATATTTGGTCAGGATGTTGTGTTGTTGATTATGAAAATACATCTGGGTTATTTGATGAATCAATTGATCCAAGAGAAAGAATTGTGGCAATATATAGTGTAACTAGACCACAACAACAATTTTGTATGGCATATTCATTAGATGGTGGCTATACATTTGAAAAATATGAAAATAATCCTGTTATTGATAATAGTACTGCACAATATGGTGGAGGATTTAGAGATTGTAAAGCATTTTGGTATGAAGAAGAAAATTGCTGGTTAATGGTTACAGCTGGAGAAAGTGGACTTAGATTATTTTCTTCAACAAATCTAATTGATTGGGAATTTAACTCGTTTGTAACTGACAAGGATGGAAATATTATTGGATACGAATGCCCTATGCTATTTCCTCTAGCTGTAGATGGTGACGAGAATAATATTAAATATGTTGTTTCCGACGGTGGAACATATTACTATATTGGTTCTTTAATTAAAAATGATGAAAATAAAATCCGTTTTTTAGTAGAATCAGAAAAACTTCATTTTAATGGTGGATCAAAACATTATGCTACAATGAATTGGACTTTAGATACAGATAGAATTATTTTTACTAGTTGGATACAAGATTATTATATGGAATCTAATTCAAAAGATACACCTTATAGAATGTGGGAAGGTTTAATGTCTATACCTTATGAGGCAACATTGAAAACAAATCCTGCTGGTAATGTTCAATTATACGTTAACCCTATAAGCGAATTTGATATTTTGAAAGGTGAAGAATATTTTAATTTTGAAGATTTTGATGTAGATTATGATTCTCAGAACATAATATCCGATGTTAAAGATAAAACTTTTGAGATAATTATTGATTGTAATTATGATGATTATGGAACAAATTCTAAATTTGGTTTTAATGTACGAAAAGGTGATGGTCAATATATAACTATTTATTTTGATATTGAGAATTCATGTTTAGTAGTAGATCAAAGAAAAACATCAGTTGCTAGTTATATAGATAGTATTCCGATTGTTGTTCCTAAAGATAAGAGAATTACTATGCGTATCATAGTCGATGTTAGTGCTATTGATGTTATTATTAATGATGGAGAAAAAGCAATTTCTACAATTTATTTTATTAATCAAGATAATGAAGAAATGGAATTTTTCGAACAAAATTGCAATGTACACATTAACAGCATGACTGTTACACATTTAAATTCTATCTATCACAAAAACGGAAGATAATTGCTGTTTAAATTATGAAGGTGAAGAACTATGAAAAAAATATTTGAGTTAATCTTTCTAATGTTAATAGTAAATAGTGTATTTATTTTGTCGAGTTGTGAAGAAAATGAAAAACAGCCTACTGACAATCAAGAAATTGTTTCTGAAAACAATTTTTATCAAAATCCAATTTGTCCTATCGTTGATGGTGATAAATTAGAAACTTACATGGCTGATCCTTATGTTATAAGAGATGATGATGGAAAGTATTATCTTTATTGCACTCAAACAGATGTATATGTAACTAGTGCTGATGCAGGAAGAACATTTAAGAGAGGTCCCATTTTCTCATCTGTTAATGGTATAGATTGGTATTATGTAGGAGATGTATTTGAAAATTACACTCCTAATTGGGGTACAAAAAATGCTGGCGTTTGGGCTCCAACAGTATGTAAAGTTGGAGAATATTATATGTACTATTATTCGCTTTCAACTGGTGGAGATACTAATCCTGGAATCGGTGTTGCAAGAAGTAATACTCCTTATGGTCCTTGGGAACATTTTGGTAAGTTATTTAATTCGGAAGAAATTGGTGTTACCAATTCTATTGATCCATATGTTTTCTACGATAACGAAAAATTATATATTGCTTGGGGTTCATTTGGCGGCTTAATTACTATTGCAGAATTAGAAGAAAATGGTTTGTCTCTTAAGGGAGGCATTGAAGAACAACGTGAAAAAAAGGTTGCAATTGCCGGGTATGAAAGATTTGAGGCAAATAATTACGAGGGAACAATAATAATAAAAAAAGATGGAAGATATTATTTATTCTTGTCAACCGGCACTGTTTTATCTGGTGAAAATTCTACTTATCATGTTGTTGTTGCATCTTCTGATAATTTATTTGGTCCATATCTAGATTCAAAAGGAAGAGATATGTTTGGACCTAATAGAGGAGATACTGTTATAGCACCATCCAGAACTGGTGGTGTAGTTGGTGTTGGGCACAATGGTTTCTTGGTAGATGACTTAGGGGATATTTGGATGGTCTATCATGGATATAATTTGAAATCGGAAAATCATTCTGACTGGAGAATTTTATTTATGGATAAATTATTATGGAATGATTCTGGATTACCATATGTTGATAAATACAGAGCTTCAAATGATGATTATATACCAGGACCATATATAACAGATATTGAAAATATGAATTAATAAAAAGCATACGAGGAGATGATAATATGATCAAAAAAATAATATGTTGTTTATTGTTATTATTTGGAATTATAGGTTTAGTTAGTTGTGATAACGATTCAACAGAAGATGACGGCGATGGGGATTTAGTTTTTAATGAAAATGGTGAAGTTGTTTACGACAATGTCATATTAAAAATGTTTTCTGTTACTACAGGGGACGATGCAATTACACAAGACTCTATTGTTGAACAATTTAATGAATTATATAAAGGTTTAATTAAGGTCGAAGTTGAACATATTTCAAGATATGATTTAGAAAATTCTTTACAATCAATTATGGAATTTGATAGAGAAGCTGCACCAGATATTATCTTTAACCATGGTGCTAGAACAAGAGAATATGCTGAAAATGAATGGATTAAACCAATTGATATAGCATACGAAAAAGGAAATCTTTATCTTGATAAAGATGATTTTGTTGAGTCGTTGTTAGAATCTACTTCTGTTGATGGAAGAGTTTATGGTATTCCTCAAGATGTTCATTCAACTATGATTGAAATAAGAACAGATATTTTAGAAAAAAATGGATTAAAAATTCCAAGTAATTATAAAGAATTAGTTGAAGTATGTGAAAGTGCAATTAAATTAGCTGCAGAAGGAAATTTATGGATTCGTGGTGAAAATTCAGACGGATTTGATTCTTCTGAATGGAGAAGAGCTTCAAGAAATAAAGCATACGAACCATTCCCAATTGCATATGGAGACATGTGGGTTCATGAATTTTTGGGTTATACTGCAGCGATTCAAAATGGTGCAGTTCTAACAGATAGTCAAGGATATCCTGGATGGAATACAACTGAAACTGCTAATGGCATTCAAGTATTAAGAGATTTTAGTCATCCAACAGCTACATCTGTTAATAAGCTTGCGTTATCTAAAGATTATGGTGCCGATTATGATGTTGGTTATTCACCATTTTTAAGAGGAGAATGTATTTTTAAATTAAATGGACCTTGGGAATATCAAAAAGAAATTGATGAATTTGATGTTTTATTACGAAAAGATGGTGGATCATCAAATATTACTACTATTTCATTAAGCAATATGTTCGCAGTTGATTCATCTAAGCAATATGCTAGTAAAATTAAAGGCGAAGGTCATGCAATAATGCTTAGTTCTACTGTTACTTCTATGACAAAAAAATGTGCTGTGGCAGTTTTTGCTGACTACATGGCATATAATTCTGGTATCACATGGGCAGCAAGAGGACATTTACCAGCTGTTAAATCTGTAGAAAATTCAACAGAATATCGTGAATCAGCACAATATAAAGCGTATATCAAAAATTGGGGAAGTTGTAATGATTATGTAGTTTATCCTCCTACACAATATTATTCAATGGTTGATTCATATTTTAAAAATGCTCTTCAAAAATCTATGTCTGGAACATTTATAGCTCAAGCTATTAAAGATATCTTAAATGAAGAAGCAGAAGATTGTATAGATTATATTGAATTATATTTATAACAAATTTTAGGAAGGTAGTTATTATGAGAAAAACAATTACCCTAAAGGAATATGCTCAAAAAAGAGAAAAAAATAAAGGTGCCATAAAAAATTTTTGTACATTATTTGGTTTTTTAGGACCATATGCTGTAGCATTCTTTATGTATTTTGCTTTTCCATTAGTGTTTGGAATTGTTATTTCATTTTGTTCTTTCAATGGAAAGAGTTTATTTCCAAATGAGTTTATAGGCTTTGATAATTATATAAAGATTTTTACTGCAAGAGTTATGATAAAAGATTTTTGGAGTTCCATGTGGGTGACATTTAGGTTTGCTTTAATAATCGTTCCTCTATGTATTTTAATACCACTTGGTCTTGCATTATTAATAAATGTAAAGCCTCCTGGATACAAATTTTTTAGAGCATGTATTTATTTACCTGGTATTTTCCCATTAACTGCAACAGGTTTAATTTTATTAAGAATGTTTGCTACACATAATGGATTCGTTAATACTTTTTTCGATTTATCAATAGATTGGTTCGGAGAGGTATCTACAGGCTGGTTTATGGTTGGTCTATTTTGTATTTGGGCGAACATAGGTGGTAATTTTATTATTATGTGTGCTGGATTAGAAAATGTTGATAACTCGTTAATAGAAGCATCTAATATTGATGGAGCCACAAGATGGCAAAAACTTAAATACATTACATTACCAAGTATAAAAGGACAATTAGTTATGTGTATTTTTACCACTCTAATTGGATATATGAATCTATATGGTCAAAATTATGTATTACTTTCTAATACTCCTGATCAGGATGGAATAAAAACAGCTGTATTTAGAATTCAAGACATGTTGTTAGGATCTTCGAAATCATATGGATTAGTTTCTGCAATGGCAATTTGTTTAGGTATTATCATCGCTGTAATTACCGCAATACAAATGAATGTTACTAAAGAAAGAAAGGCAGGGAAGGCTCATGCAACCGCATTTTTGAAGTGGAAAAACGAAAATTAAAATAATTGCTTTTGTTGTTTTATTAATTGTTTCCTTGCTTTATCTGACACCGATTATTTATGGTTTTTTAAGTTCTTTTAGATCCTATAAAGATATTATGAATAATCCTGGTTCCTTTTTTCCTACAGATTGGACACAGATAACATTAGATGGTTATGCTGAATTGTTTTCAAAAACTAAATTTGATTCGGCTACTGCAAATGAGTGGTATCCAATTTGGAATTGGCTTTTAAATTCACTAATTGTCTCTATAGTAGGAACGGTTATATATTTATTATTAGCTGCATTAGCTGCATATGCTTTTGTATTTTTAGAGTGGAAACATAAAGACATGATTTTCAATATCTTAATATCAACTTTGGTTATTCCTGGAATTATATCTACTACACCACAACTAATTAACATGAATTTATTAGGGGCTTATAAAAGTATAATTGGTCTAATAATTCCATCTTTAGGTGGTGTCTATGGTGTTTATTTAATTAGACAATTTTTGATTGGTATACCTAAAGAATTAGTTGAAAATGCGAGAATAGATGGTGCAAGTAATTTTGAAATTTTTATTAAGGTTATTTTACCACTGGCTAAATCAGTGTTATGGGTTCAAGGTTTGTTTGGTTTTATGGGAGCATGGAATGATGTTCAATGGGCTCAATTAATAATTGGAACTGCGACACGAGATAAATGGACTTTAGCCTATGGATTAAAAGTGATTTCTGATAATGCTGAAGCTGCAGAATCATTAACCTTATCATTTGCTAGTGCTATGGTCGCAATGATTCCAATTTTTATAGTATATTTATTTGCACAATCTAAAATTATAGAAGGTGTAGCTAATACAGGTGTGAAACGATAGGAGGTAACTATGGAAGAACAATTAACGTTAAAAGAAGCAAAAGAATTGTATGAAAAAAATAATCATAAAGTTGTAACTGATAATAGTGATTACTTTGTGGTGTTAAAAAATATTACAAAAGTTTATCCTAATAATGTACAAGCTGTATATGATTTCAATTTAGGAATAAACAAAAATGAGTTCATTGCATTGGTTGGTCCTTCTGGTTGTGGTAAATCAACAACATTGCGTATGATTGCTGGATTAGAAAATATTACTAATGGTGAACTTTATATTGAAGGGGTTTTATCTAATTATTTATCTAGTAAAGAAAGAGATATTGCTATGGTTTTTCAAAGCTATGCTTTATATCCTCATTTAAATGTATTTGATAATATTGCATTTGGCTTAAAAATCAGAAAATATGATCCTGAAGAAATACAGCAAAAAGTTTTTGAAGCTGCAGATATTTTAAATTTAGGAGAGTATTTAGATTGTAAACCTAGAGAATTATCTGGTGGACAAATGCAAAGAGTAGCGCTAGGTAGAGCAATTGTAAGAAAACCAAAATTGTTCTTAATGGATGAACCATTAAGTAACTTAGACGCGAAATTAAGAGTTCAAATGCGTTCGGAAATTGTACGTATTCATGAAGAAGTTGGGGCTACTACTATTTATGTAACACACGATCAAACAGAAGCAATGACAATGGCAAATAGAATAGTAGTAATGAATAAAGGTTATATACAGCAAATAGACGAACCAATGGATGTTTATGATTATCCAAATAATTTGTTTGTTGCAACATTTATTGGGACTCCGCCAATGAATATTATAGATTGCTATTATGATAATGGTAAAATTCAATTCAAAGATGGATTTGAATTCTCTATTCCACAAAGATATGTTGAATATCACAATATGTTTTATAAAGAAAAACTAGAAGAGTTACAGAAAATTCTAATAAAAATAGATAATTTAACAGAAAAAGAAATCAAAGATCTTGAATTAGAAATTTTATCAAGAAAAAATTTTGTTGAGAAAAACGAAATTAAATACTCTAAATTAGAAAAAAAATCTTTCTTAGAAAAAATCAAACACTTATTTAATAAGAAAGATACAATAGATTTAAACACTAGTTTAACAAAAACTAGAGAAGATTTTAAAATTAAAATTACGAACATGATTCAAAAATATGAAGAAGCTTTAACAACAAAACATTCTATTAAATTAGGAATTAGACCCGAAGACATTTATTTAGAAGGTTTTGGAGTTGGGGAAACTTCTAAACCGTTTGAAATCAATTGTTCAATGGTTGAGATTTTAGGCAGTGAGTTCATTGTTTATGGTTTGAAAAACAATGATAAAATTACTGTAAAATTACAAACAAAAGTTAAATCACATTCTATTCACACATTTGTCTTGGATGGTTTAAAAGTTCATTTATTTGATGAGTTTAGTGGAGAAAATGTTTTGGCAAAATATATAAGAAATGAGGTTAGATAATATGAAAACGATTAAAAAATTAATGTGTTATATTTTAGTTGTTTTTGCTCTAGTTGCAGTAGTGGCATGTGACAATGGCACTAACGATGGCCCTGGTGTAGTAGAAAGTCCTTATGGTGTTAAGATTACAGCTGTTGGTAGTGTTACAACTTTAAAAGTTGGAAAAACACTAAAATTGAGAGCTATTATTACAAATACTACGGAAAAAGATATTATTTGGTCATCTTCAGATGAGAAAGTTGCTACTGTAGATGAAACAGGATTAGTTACTGCACAAAGAGTAGGTAGCGTAAAAATTAAAGCTACATTAAAGATTGATAAAAACGCATGTGCTGAATATTCTTTAACAGTAGAAGAAGCTGTGGCGCCAACGGCAATTAATATTAAAGGATTAACAGATGGTGGTTATGGATGGATTGGAGAAGGCGTTACTCTAACTGCTAGTGTAACACCAGAAAATGCTACATCAACAGTTACTTGGTCAAGTTCAGATAGTAATGTTGCCAAAATTGATGAATTTGGATATGTAGAGTTCTTAACACAAGGGACTGTTAATATTACTGCAACATCTACTCTTGATCCAACAATTTCTAAATCAATTACTGTAATAGTTAAAAAAGGTGCATTCTTAACAAATATTGGTTCTACTAATTGGGATACAACTCACCAAGGTGATGATAATGCATATGTTGAACTTCCTGATGAATCTGATTCTCAATCTGCAGGATTCCATTCATTATACTTTAATGGTGTTTCAGCTACTAGTTTTTATGCTGAAGCTACATTTAAAGTTACAAGATTAACATCTAATACATGGACTTGGCAAGGATTTGGTTTAGGAAGTGGAATTAGTGATAATAATTCACGTTTCTTTACATATTCGCCATGGTGTCAAAATGATTTTAATGGTCACAATAAAACTGTTTTAAGAGATAGACCTGAAGTATGGGATGCTTTAACTGATAGATCTCAAGTATGGGGTGAACACGGATTAAATAATATTTCTATAAATGACAGTGTAAAAATTGCTATTTTAAGAGATGAAGATAATTATTATTATTTAATTAATGATGAATTACATTGGTTTGATATTAACGAAAATTATTCAGGAATTAAGACAATCCCTTATATTTTCGCTTATGACATTCCAGTTAAAGTTACTAACTTTTATGCAACAGCTGATGCACAAGTAGTAAATGAAAAGTTAAATCTTGCAGAAATGAAAAAATCATTCTATGCTGCTAATCCTACGGTATCTTATGTTAGCGATTCAAATTTCTCATTTGATAGTGTAGAAAAACTAAATAAAGATAACAAAGTTAGAACTATTGGAGATAAAGCAAAAGTGGTACGTAATTTTGTTATTGAATTTGATGTTGATTCTTTAATCTTCAATCCTGAAAAATCATGTTTCAGAGGATTAACAATTAACTTCTCAAGATATGATGATCCAAATATTGTAGAAACAATTGCAATTGGAAAAACTATTGAACAAGATACTACTAGTATTATTGGAAGATTTTGTAAATGGGATTATACAAGCAGTATGGAATTGAGTGGTGCTGTATCAGATTGGTTTGAAACCTCATCTCCAGTTATGAACGACCAGCTTGCTAATCACCATGTTAAGATTGTTCGTGAAGTTGATTTTGTTAATGAAAAAGCTTATTTCCATTTATACATTGATGGTGTTGAGTATAACTTTGATGTTAATAAAGCAGGTGTAGAATCATTATATGCACAAGTTAAATATTTAGGTGCTTATACAATTTGGGTTGGTGGAGAGTATTCTTCAGCGAATATTTCTAATTTTAAAATTAGTTCAAATGTTACATTAGATTAATAGTAAAATCCTATTAATACTGCAATAAAATAATAAAATAGTGCGGAAAGGATTTGAGAAAATGATTAAAAAATGTGATTTATATATACGAGATCCATATATATATAATGAAGAAGGAATATACTATTTATATTCTTCATATGAAGAAGAAACGAATGAATTTCCTTCATTCGTTGTATATAAATCTAAAGATCTTTTAGAATTTTCTGAGCCGAAATTTATTTTTAAAGGTACAAAAGATTTTTGGGCTACAAAGGATTTTTGGGCACCAGAAATGCATAAGTATAATGGCAAATATTATTTATTTGCTTCATTAAAAAGTGAAAATCATTGTCGAGGAACACAAATATTTGTTTCTGATAGGCCTGATGGTGAATTTATACCGTTAACTGAAAGGCCTATAACTCCAAATGACTGGGAATGCTTAGATGGTACATTGTGGGTTGAAGATGGAAAACCTTATTTAGTGTTTTGTCATGAATGGTTGCAAATAGAAGACGGAACAATTTGTGCGATGGAGTTGTCTCAAGATTTGGTGTCAGCTGTTGGGGAACCAATAGTATTATTTTCTGCTAGTGAGGTTAAATGGCCTCTTCCTTTTTGTGGAGAAAGAAATTATGTTACTGATGGGCCATTTATCATAAAAAACAATGATCATTTAGAAATGATTTGGTCTAGTTATTGTTCTACAGGTTATGCAATTGGTAAATGCAAGAGTAAATCTATACTTGGGCCATGGACTCATTTAGAAAAACCAATTTATTCAGATGATGGTGGTCATGCTATGATTTTTGATATGGATGGTACAAAACAAATGGCATTTCATAAGCCAAATACATTTGATGGCAGAGAAAGATTAGTGTTAGTTCCTTATGAACTAAATGATTAAGTTTGAGAGGTGTTTATATGAAAAAAATGTTATTATTATTTTTTGTTACGTTAATATCTTTAACTGTTTTAGTTGCTTGTTCTAATGATGATGATGTAACTGATACTGATAAAGAAAATGATACAGAAATAACACCACAACCAGTTATTACAAATGAAGTTGATGTAATTATCTTATGCGGACAATCAAATGCTGAAGGTCATACATACACAAATATGCTAATGAAAACAAATCCAGAATTATATGCTAAGTATACTTCTGGTGTTGAAACTAAAACTAAAGTAAGTTTTGTTTGTAATTATAATAATTACAGACAAAACACGTTTGAGTCTGTTAGACTTGGAATGGGATTAGATATGTATAGATTTGGACCAGAAGTAGGTATGAATGAAGTATTCGAAAAAAGTAATTTAAATCGCTCAGTTTATATAATTAAATATACTGCTGGTGGTTCAAACTTGTATTATCAATGGCGCTCTCATAGTAGTGGCAAT
>JAEIGA010009539.1_pt1 | contig 14695 bp, 16 predicted proteins | sample 9270691 | NCBI WGS metagenome assembly JAEIGA01 (sample SAMN17057246, study PRJNA624740) | gut metagenome | biome: biome; isolation source: fecal sample | host: Bos grunniens | place: China: Xizang | collected 2019
TGCTGATGAAAGGACAATTGTAGAATTAAACAAAAAAATTTTTTCCCCATACGTCAAATGGGGAGTGATAGACAGATATATAATAAATCTAGGTATCGTATTTTTAATTATACGACAGGCAAAATAAAACCGCGCTTTGTGGGCGCGGTAATATTTCACCAATCTATGCGGCAGTTTTGAAAAAATTTATCTACCTATCACGCAAAACCGCCGACAAGAAACCTCTTACGAAATGCCGAAAATCTCTTGTAATTCGTCCCGGGATGTGCTATAATATCCAATGGGGAAACCCGCTATTTCTACACATGGAGGTATTACCATGCACAAGCCGCCCAAAAATACATTAACGGTATCGGTAGATAAAATCATAATTGATTTACTCCGCGAATACCAAAACGACATCTGCGAAAAGAGCCGTTCCCTTGCAGTACAGGATATTCTGTTAGATTTCTTTCTTGAAAACGGCTATATTGACCCGAAATTATATTGTTACTATCGTTCAACTATGTTCGGCATGCAAGAATCGTTATTGGAGGTGGATTAAATGGCGCGTGCGAAACCTTCAAATTTTACGGGTAATTTTGGTGATATAAATGCGTATAACGCGTTTTCATTGCGTAAGAATTACACCGTAAAAGAACTGCGCGCAGAGTATAGGGCAATGCGCCGTGAAGCAAAAGACAGAATTAAACAATTAAAACAATCCGAATTTGCAAATGCACAAGTTCTTGAAGGTAAAGAATATCTTAATGCCGATCCGTCCCGAATGACTAAACGCGAACTTGCCGCCAATATGGGCTATACAGCAGGTTTCTTAAATTCTGATTTATCAACGGTTGAAGGACAATTAAATTATAGGGATAACGTAATACAGACGTTCCGAGATATGGGATTTAATCAGATAAATGATAAAAATTTTAAGGAATTTGATGCTTTTATGAAATCATCGTCCGTATATATTAAAAATAAAATTATTCGTTCAGATGTTATACTTGAAATGTTTGAGACAGCAAAAGAAAGAAATATTTCAGTCGCAAACATGAAGAAAAATATGTTGTGGTATTATAATAATCTAGACAAGATACAAGATACATCATTAAATGAAAATAGAAAACGTAAGTACACCATGCGCGAACTTGAACGCATTTTTAATAAGTGAGGTAGATATGATAACCACCGTTGATAAAATATCACCACAACTTTTTGCCAATATAGATATATTACAACGGGACGCGGGAAATCAATCAACAACTGATACAAAATGGCATTATAAAAATATTGTATGCGCGTTCGATATTGAAACTACCCTATTAAAAATGGGTGAAGAAACGCAAATAATGCGGAAAAAGAATATAATAACGGGTAAATGGGATAAAATAACAAAAACTGTACCGCATTATATATCAATTATGTATATATGGCAGTTTCAAGTTGGATTAGATATAACTATAATTGGGCGTAAATGGAAGGAATTTAACGAATTAAGGAAAATGATTCAATTGGGACTTGTTAATGGTGAACGATTATTAATATTTACACATAATTTATCATATGAATTCCAATGGTTACGCGATATAGAAATATTGGGAAATTATATAGAGGAAGACAGCGTTTTTATGCTATCATCTAGAAAAATACTAAAATTCAAAACAAAAGACGGTAAATTAGAATTTCGTTGTTCATATATTCATTCTAATATGTCGTTGGAAATGTTTACCGAAAAAATGGATGTTGCACATAAAAAATTATCGGGTAAATTGTTTGATTATTCTAAAACCCGTTACCCGTGGACTTCACTAACACAGTATGAACTTGATTATTCCTGTAATGATGTTATAGGTTTGGTAGAAGCTATTTATAAAGAAATGGAATTAGACGGGGATTCACTCTACACATACCCATTAACTAGCACGGGCTACGTTCGTAGAGATATTAAAAAAGCAATTCGCGAAAATGAACCGAAAAATTATGTTAAAGATATGAAACCAGACTATGAAACATATAAACTTTTGCATGATGCTTTTCGTGGAGGGAATACACACGCCAATAGATTTATGGCAGATAAAACGATAAATGAACGCATTTCAGAATGTGACAGAAGTTCATCTTACCCGGATGTACAATTAAACGGTAAATTTCCCATAGGTAAATTTCATAAACCGAGAACTTATGATAAAGAATTATTTCAAAAAACCCTTAAACGTGGTTATTGTGTAGTTTCACGTTTACGATTTTATAATATCCGATTACGCGATAAAATTTGTCCTGTTCCTTATATATCAGAAGATAAATGTACCACATTATCAAAATCTCATGTTTCTGATAATGGGCGTATATTATCAGCGGATGAAATTGTTATTGCTTTAACAGAAATTGATTTAGGTATCGTATTAAAACAATATACAGCGGATAGTTATGATATAGTTGAATATCGTTTCGCTTCAAAAGGTGAATTGCCCGAATCAGTAAAAGAAGTAGTGCGAGAATATTACCGGAGAAAAACAAGTCTTAAAGGTGTAGAAGGGCAAGAACAGTTGTACCTCAAAAGTAAAAATAAACTCAATTCGGTTTATGGAAATAGCGCACAGAATCCGGGTAAGTTATCAATAATCTATGAAGACGGAAAATTTATACCCGGCTATATAAATAAGAAGGAAAAGAAAACTCTTGATACCGAACAACACGAAAATGAATCAGATGAAGACTATACAGCCCGATTAAACGCAGAATATGAAGAACTACTTATTTATATCTACGAACACACCGACACTTGTTTACCTTATCAATGGGGAGTTTATACAACAAGTTTAGCGCGTTATGAACTGCAAAAAATGATAGATATATGCGGTGACAATTTTTTGTATTGCGACACTGACAGCGTATATTACATAGATGATGGTACAATATCTTTTGAAGAGTACAACAAAGAGAAAATAGCTGCTTCTACGTTGTCCGGTGCATATGCTGATGATAAACACGGTATAACGCATTATATGGGAGTAGCAGAACAGGAACATAGCGACATTATCGCGTTTCGTACAATGGGCGCGAAAAAATACGCATACATTACCGAATCGGGCAAAATGAAAATTACTATAAGCGGCGTTTCTACATCCACAAGTGTTCATGAAGTATGTCGGGATTGGGCGGCGCAGTATGTCCCGGAAAATATGGCCGCTGAGACGATGTACAATGTTAGAAAGTCACCGCTTGACATGCTAGATGTTGGGTATACCTTCTATAAATCGGGCGGCACACAGATTGAATACAATGATGCGCCGATTACTTGTTATATGGGCATGTATATACCTACCAATGCGGTTATAACTAACAGTACATACGAATTAGGCTTGAACGATGACTATTTCCTACTATTGAAAAATAATCTTTCCGAAACTATCAAATTTCTTTATAATCTTTCTTTTGGGATTCCTATTGACATTTCAACCTTGCTATGATATAATGAATAGGGTTGAAGAAACCCTTAAACTACAAATGCCGACCCGGCTTCACAGGGTAGAAAGGAATTACAATGGGACGTAAACCGACAGGAAAGGTTAATCGTAATGACTACATTACGCGCACGCTTGAAATTCATCATTACGCGGTGCGCTATGTGGTCCCCGGCGCGAAAGAAATTTCGGAAACGGAACTGCATATTGCGGCGGGTGGAAAATCGCAGGCTGACAAGCGCGCACAGAAACGTGGAAAGGAATTCGGCACAGTAATTGATATTACGCATACGGGTGAAGACAAGAAGCTGATGGGTATGCTTGCCGAAAAATTCTTCGCAGATGCGGAAGAACTTCATTTTGAAACTGAAAACACGGAGGATGTAGAAAATGGCTAATGTTATCATGAAAACTCCCGGCATTACTGAGAAAGAACTGTTTCGCATGATGCAGGGGAAGAACGAAGGACTGAAAAAAGTCGTTGGTGATATTTTCGATGTGGTAGAGTGTGCAGAGATCGAAAAGCCCGACAAGGACGGCGAACTTATTCGTGTGATTTTCCTTGTGCTTGAAGACGGCAGGACGGTGGGTAGTAATTCTACAACTGTTCGCAACACTTTTGAAAGTATGATTGAGGCGTTCGGGCTTCCGTCCCGCGAAAAACCGTGGACAGGCGTTACCGTTGTTTCTACCGAAAATAAATCCGGGTCTCGTACTTATCTGGATTTGGATTTCGCAGAAGAAAACTAAAAGCAAATTCACAGGGACGGGGCAACCCGTCCTTGTTTTATTTTGGAGGTATAAAATGCACATTATAAACAGATACTTAGAAAACGGTTATATAGACATGGCAGGAATAATTGCAGAACCCGATTTGCCGTTCATGTTCCTGTGGGGAGGGCGTGGAACAGGTAAAACCTATGGCGCACTAAAATACGCAGAGGAACACTATAAGAAAACGGGCGAACGTTTTATTTACTTACGCCGTACAGACAAGCAGTTAGATGAGTGTATGCGCGCGGATAACAACCCATTTAAGCAGTTAAATGTTGATATGAATTGGAGTATTTACCCCGCAAAACATAAAGACTACGGGCGCGCGTATTATAAATGCAACGTAAACGAATCGGGTAAATTGGAAATTGATTCAGAACCGCATGGATATATGTTATCCCTGTCTACGGTTGGTAATATTCGTGGTTTATCGTATTCTGATGTATCATTGATTATATATGATGAATTCATGCGCATGGCAACAGAACGCACTATGAAAAATGAGGGTTTCGCGTTCGCGGATTTATACGAATCAGTAAACAGAAATAGAGAATTTTCCGGGAAAGACCCGTTAAAAGTTGTTTGCCTGTCTAATGCTAATGATTTAGCGAACGAACTATTTATTTATTACTCTCTTGTTGATAGAGTTGAATTCATGATTAAGAAAAATAAAATGCAGTATCTAGATTATGGGCGGGGGTTTGCTTTATTGCGTTTTGATGATTCTGAAATATCAAAGAAAAAGAAAAACACAGCGTTATATAAATTTACTGGTGAAGAATCTCACTATACAAAATTCGCAGTAGAAAACAGTTTCAAAGAAACAGATATACCTACTATTAAATCAATGAATATTACTGAATATTCGCCAATGGCACAAATAAATGGAATTTGTATTTATAGACACAAATCGAATGATACTTATTATTGTACATATCACGCTAGCGGAAACTACGATAAATATGATACTTCGGAAATTGATTTGAAAAGATTTGTACGAAAATATATTTTTTTATGGGATGCGCATTTGAATGAAAATGTTTTCTTTGAGACTTATGAAATTTACCGTATATTTGAGAAACTTTTTGAGTAAATACTATTGACAATGGAATATTATATGCTATAATATATATAGGCGGTGTCGTTCGGCGCGTGTGAAATCCTCAGAAGGGATGCGCAAGGTTAGTCACAGACCATGAGGAACGAACCGCCTTTTCTATCGAAAGAAGGGAGGAAATATGCAGGAAGTTCTTACAGCAATAGCAACGGTAGGTTTCCCGATTGTAGCGTGCATTGCCCTTTTCTACTATATTTACAAACAGGGCGAACGGCACAAAGAGGAAATCAACGCACTAACACAGGCTCTAAATAACAATACGGTAGTATTGGCAAAACTCTCAGAAAAAATTGATGTACTTACACAGGAAAGGACAAAAGAATGACACGTGCAGAAATCGAATATCTTAAAAAAGCCGGGTACACCCTTGCGGAAATTATGGCAATGGAGAATGAAACTGTCCCACAGCCCGACAAAGAAGAACCAAAAGAAGAACCGAAACCCGAAGAAAACAACACGGCTGCGAATGAAAACGCTACGCTTTTAGAACAGCTAGCGGAACTTCGCGGAGAATTGAAAGCAATGCGCGAAACCGTACACGCGCAGAATCGGCAGGCGGCAGTTGTTGAAACGCCGAAAACCCCAACAAGGGAAGAAAATATAGAAGAACTTTTAGCGGAGGTAAATAAATAATGGCAGAATATATGCAGGTTTACGGAATTATTAACGACATGGCGAAACAGGCAACGGGGAATACATCTCTTGTTGCTGTCGACACATCGTCTTTCGTTTCTGTTGCTACAACCCTTCTTAGTACGGGTTACGACAACTTCATGAATGCCCTTACCAACGTTCTTATTGATACCATTTTCGCATGGAGAGCATATAACGGACAGTTTGGTATTATCACCACAGACGAAAAGAGATTCGGAAACCATATCCGCAAAATTTCCCCGCTTGATGATGTAGCAGTTGAAGCGGTGCAGTATAGTCTTACAAACGGCGAATCTGTCGACCAGTGGACTATTAGAAAACCCGGCGCCGTACAGTTCAACTACTACGATAAAAAGGTTTGGGATAGATGGATTACCCTTCCGAAACATCAGATTGACGGCGCAGTGCGTTCTGAGCGTGAATTTGCAGAGTTTGTTGCTATGGTACTTGGCAACATGCGCAATCAGATTACGCAGGATAGAGAATCTACCGCTAGACTTACGTTTAATAACTTTGTAATGGGTGTTGTGCAGGACGAACGGTACAACCCGAACGGACGGGTAGTTAATCTACTGACAGAATATAACACGCTGACGGGACAATTGCTTACAAAATCGGATATTTTTCTTCCCGCTAATTATAACGCGTTTATTCAGTGGGCTAGTGCTAAGATTTCTACGTGTTCTAATCATCTTACTGAACGCGGGTATAGATACCATAAAAATATTACGGGAAAGAATATTCCTCGCTTCACGCCGAAAGAATACCAAAAATTTGTTCTTATGTCTGACTTTTACGAACTGATTAAAGCGTCTTCTTTCTCTAATACGTTCCATGAACAGTATATTAAAGGATTTAACGGTTTTGAAAGTATTAACTTCTTGCAGTCTTCTGAGGAAGGGAAACGCGACAAAATCGAACTTTCTTCGTTCGCTACTCTTGCAGATGATGGAACCATTTTCACAGCGACGGAAGGTGATTACAAAGTAGAAGATTTTGTAGGTGCCATTTTCGACAGAGATGCAATGCTCATGACAACTGTCAATTATTGGACACAGAATACTGGCATGAACGCCCGTGGTGGCTATGAAAATCTTTGGTATCACTATACGAATAGATATGCTAATGATTTTACCGAAAATGCTATTATCTTCCTTCTTGCATAAATTGGAGGTGATATAATGTATCTGTTTCAAGTTGTGGCTACATACTATGTAGACGATGGCGAATCTACACAGCAGACAACTGCTCAGTATATCGTATACGCGGCAAATAAAAATGATGCGTGGTTACAAGCGGTTTCGAAGCTGTGGACGTTGCTTTCAGGTAGTAAGGGAATTATAAATAATTTCCTTATTTCCAACCCAATTACACCGCCTACAACGGAATAAACGGAGGGCGTGCCTATGGCTTTCGATGTAAGGTTTTATTCGTTTTCTAAACGGACGAACAGTACAAAAGTTCCAACAGGCACGCCCGAAACATATAGCTGTGTATTAAAAGATAATACGGATATTATCAATCCAACATTGCAAATACGCGGAAACGCCGCGTTTAATCCTAAATATCTTAATTACTGTTGGATTGCACAGTTTTCCCGTTATTATTTCATAAATACATGGCGGTATGTTCCGGGACTGTGGGAATGTGATTGTAATATTGATGTATTAGCTACTTTCAAACCCGTTATTGAAGACAAAGAAAAATATATTCTTCGCTCCTCGTATAGATATAATAAAAATCTAGTAGATACTTTATACCCTGTACAGGCATGGCAACCTGATAATTATACAAGTATAGCAGATTTTAATTTTGATCATGATTTTGACGATGGTTTTTATATATTGGGAATTGCTAATAACAGTCCGCATAATACAGCGGGTGCTATTACATATTACGGTGTTTCTTCAATGACCATTAGGAATTTAGTTGATTACATGTTGCCCGAATTACAAGACTGGTTATCATCTTTTACAGGATTCACTGATGTTTTATACCGTTCTATTTACGGGCCTTTTGATTATATTAAAAGTTGTAAATGGTTTCCGTTTTCTTATAGTGCTACGGGATCACTTGAATATTTAAGATTTGGAAACTATTTAGCAAATGAAACGGGGCACGAAATACTAGCAAAAATTATAAGTAATGACGTTGCTGATTGGTATAGTGATACAAGAACTGTGTATTTACCTACGGGGTGGTTGTCATTGGATGCAAAATACCGTTCTGCGCCTTATGCACACTTGTATCTTATGATTAATCCGTGGGGTATTATAGAACTAAATCCGTGTGATTTTACAAACAGTCGTGAAATAAAATTATATATCTATGCCGATTTTATAAGTGGTGACGGAATATTAAAAATATACAAAGTAGTGGGAAGTCGTGAAGAATTTATAGCACAGAGAACAGCTAAAATTTCCGTAGATATTAACCTTTCACAAGCGTCCCTTGATGCAAGCGGTTTGCTTTCTGGTGCCGCTAAAACTGCTGTTGGAATCGGGTCTATGATTACTAGCGGCGGGATCGGTGGTGTCCTTATGGGAGGAATTGAAGCCGGATCGGGTGTTACTTCAACCGCTATATCTGCTCAACCTACAATGGCGGGCAGTTTAGGAGTGTCATTCGACAACGCGGTATCAATGGAGGGTGTAGCTACACTTATTTACCAATCGACGTATTTTGCTGATGAAGACAACGCAGAGTATGGAAAACCATTATGTGAAAAACATGTTATATCTACAATACCAGGGTTTATTAAATGTGGAGACGGTGATATTGATATAGCGGGCGCTATGAAACAAGAACTTGACATGATTTCAGAACATCTAATCAACGGATTTTTCTATGAATAGGGAGGTGTGTAAATGGCAATATGCTCTAATCTTGCCGTAATCGCGGCGATATGTGGAAACTTTTGGATGGAATCACAAATCAACCCCGGCGCGTGGGAACGATGGACTGTCGGACAGCCCGGGTACGGCTTGGGGCAGTGGACGGACAACCCACCCACCGTAATGCGCAGAACTGCGCTATTTAATTGGCTGTCCGCTAATGGTTATCCGAACGACAGCGGAGAAGGGCAGTTAGCGTTTCTTGTAGCAGAAGATTTATGGATTCCTAACCTCATTGAACCATCATTTTATAATACGTTGACAGAATATTTTCAGTCTACTAGTTCCAATGTGGCGGCATTAACACGCGAATTTATGTACCATTGGGAAGGAATTAACAACGGTACAGAAACTACACGTATAGATTATGCGTGGGAATATTATGATAAATTCTTAAACGATGATGGTACGCGTTATCCGTGGGTTGCGCAAAATTCGCAGATTTCTGAAACAGAGGCATTACATAACGCTATGCACATTAAAGATTTTTTCTTAGGAACACCACCCGAACCGCCCGAACCCGGCGAATTAACAGATGAAGAATTGTTAGCGTTATTCCGTTCCATTATAAGAAGAAAAAAGAAAGGGGGTTATAATATTGTACTTTAATAACGGTATAGAATTACCCGATACATTAGACTATGCACAGACGGGGTATTTACGTGAAAATTTAGCTAACGCTAGTTATTTTCCGTCTACTATTAAATTCAATTCGCGTTTACTATGGTATAATAGACGGTATCTAATGCAACGTGCAATTTCTGTTTTTGACTGGACGTTGCCCGACAGCATAGAACGAAACTATTTTCTGTATGTGATGTATAATCGTGGTTTCGGTTTTGTATTCAATACAAAGAAATATGGAACAATTTTTAATCATGGTGGTTTAAGTGGTTATGATATTTATTATCAGCCCGCTTATGCTGTTGTAGCAAATCCAATGTTGCAAAATGATTACGGGGAAGACCCTGAGTATTATGCACATATGCGAATTGGTGAAGACTGCGCCGTGTTACGTCTTACACCCGATTATGGGGGAATTGGTGATATAATCCAGTATTACGCTGAGTTGCTTTCTACCGCCGCTTCCTCGCTGATTACAAACCTGTTTAATACTAAATACGCTTATATTTTTGCCGCTAAAAATAAGGCTATGGCAGAATCCTTGAAAAAAATGTACGATAAAATTTCGGGTGGAGAACCCGCAGTGGTTTTAGATACTAAATTATATGACGATAACGGAAATCTGAATATGCAGGCGTTTGACGCGGCTGTGAAGAATGTTTATATCGGCGACCAGCTTATAGAAGATATTCGCGCTGTTATGAATGATTTTGATTCATGTATAGGTATTCCCAATGCAAATATCAACAAAAAAGAACGCATGATTACAGATGAAGCAACAGCAAATAATTTTGAAACAAAATCTCTTTGCTATACATGGTACGATATGTTGAAAAAAGATTTGGAAGTAGTAAATAAAAAATTCCCCGATTTTAGAATTAATGTAAAATTCAGAAGGGAGGTTGGAAACAATGGCACGGGAAGCGTTGATAAGTCCTCTGACGATGTATCATTGTGATGAAACAATCTTTGATGGTTTGCAAGTACCATCTTATAATTTTCCCCGAAGTCGTGAATACCCGGATTTGTTTCTTACACAGGGTTGGACGTTAGACAGACAAACATTAATTGACAATATTCTGTTGGAAACATGTGAACTTGAAGTTCTCTACACACAGCCCGAAACACTGAAATTCGCTATTGGCGCATGGTGTAGAAAAGAATTCCCGGTATGGCAGTCACTTTATGAAACACTATTCTACAAGTATAATCCAATTTGGAACAAGGACGGCACACTGAAAGAAACCGCCGCACAGACACGGGAACTTGCTAGCAACGGAGCCAAACAGCGCACCGCGCAGGACGTGACTACGGGAACGGAAGCGGAGACTGTCGGGGACGTTGAAAACACCGCTAGAAACGCCGCTAGAAGCGATTCTAGCGTGCTTTCCCGGACGGGTACGGAATCGGGTACGGGAACGGAAACCGGGACGGATTCGGGTACGGAAACGGGTACAGACGGCAAAACCACCACGGGGACTAATGTAGAATCAAATTCGGGCAGCGATGTGAATTCCGTTTCAGCTTATGACCAGTTGACGGGATGGGCAAACAGCACCAAAACCGACAGTAATAACAATTCACACGGCACCGAAAACCGCGTAGAAACCGGGACAGAAAACAGAACACACAGCACCGAAACAGGGAAAAACACGGAGACAAATACCAATAGAACGGAAAATGAAGTAAATACGGGGACGGACAATGAAACGGAAAAAAATGATAGAACGTACAATCGGAATAGAACAGGAACAGACAACCGGGTGAATACCGGAACGGAAAACGAAACGAATACAGGAACAGAAAACGAAACAAATAATAACACGCTTGAAAGAACTGAATTCGGGAACATTGGTGTTACAATGACACAGCAGTTAATTCAAGCCGAAAGGGAACTTGTAAAGTTCAACCTGTACGACTTGATTATTGACAGCTTCAAGGCTAGATTTTGCCTGTTGGTCTACTAAGAAAGGGAGGTAAGACAATGGCTTTTTGGGACAAGGGAAATAGATTCCCATATACAAATAATCATGATGCAAACTTAGATTACATGATGACTATTTTTGAAAATATCAAAAACGAATGGCATGATTTGTATGTTGATTTAGTCGAATGGAAGGGTACTACAACCCTTGAATTAAACACGTGGAAGACGAACGCGCTTGCACAGATTGAGCAGTACGAAACGGATTTCCGCGCTGAGATTGCCGTATGGAAAGCAAATACAGAACAGGATATCGGAGTATGGGAACAGTCCGTTCTTGCAGATTTGGGGACATGGCGCGCGAATTTTGAAACCCTGTTTGCAACAACGTTTAGCAATCTCACACAGATTAAGACGGATGCGGAAGCGGCAAGGGATGCCGCCGCAGAATCAGCAGATGCGGCACTTGAAAGCGCAGAACAAGCGGAAGCTAGCGCGGAAAGTGTTAGCAGTGCTCTTACGCAGATTGCTACTAACACAGGGGACATTAGTGAGTTAAAGACACAGTTGACGGATTCAAACGAGAACGGCTTAACATTCCGAAAAAATGTTGAAACCACATTTGCGGAAACTGTAAGCGGAAGTAATGCGGTAACCGCCGGAACATCATTAGCAAATACAAACGTATTTATTGACTACTTAATTCCCGCAAAAACGGCGTTTAAGTTGTTGGTGTCAAGTGATGGCTTCGCAGAAGCAACAGGGCTTTATGTCTTCTTCAAGAAAACCGATGGCACTCTTGTAAATATGGGTCAACTTACAATTGGGACAGAAAAGGCATTCAGCCCCCTAGATTATGAAGTTAAAGCAATATCCCTATATATTGGCGGTTCAAGCATTACTGCATCCGGTATATTGACAATGACTGCGACTGTTTTGTATGACACAGTAGACACTATGCAGAAATATACGGATACCTTCAAAAATGGTCTTGTTGTAAAAACAAACCCGTCTGAAAATCTGTTTACATGGTGGATTGTAGGTGTATTAAGTGGGACGACTGGTAAACTTGTATTTGGAAACGACAGTATAATAAGCGCGGGATATATTCCCGTGGAAAGCGGCGAGACATATACTATTAACGACCCCGAACAGATTTCTGCAAATGCGAGAAATGCGCAATGGGTATATGAATATGATACAAACCACAATTTCATCAAATATTCTGCGCTCGGATCTGTCGAAACATTAACTGTTAGCAATACCACGAAGTATATTCGTTTAATGAGCCAGCATGTAGGAACGCAATCCTATGTTATTGGAGATTATAAAAACTTCAAAACATTTGTATATAAAGGGAATGAATATAAACCGTATGTTTCCCCGGTACCTGTTGCGTCCTATATCGGAGTTGAAAATCTGAAATACTCAGCCGCTGACGGAAAACCCTCTTCTAATCTTTTTGCGGGCAACGCCTTTGCTTGTGGCGGAATTGGGTACGCAGATGGCAAAGTTACAAAAGGTAGCAGTTTAGTGACGACAGATCTAATACCCACAGAAAACAGCGTTTATTGGATGGTGTTTAATGGTGTAAGCGGTGATGCGCAGTACATGTTTGAATATGACACCAACAAACAATTTATAAAATATACAGCTCTATCGTATGTTGCGGGATGTGTCATACTTGATTCAAACACAAAATATATAAGAATTAGAACGCAGACTAATGGCACTTCCGGTTATGTATTGAAAGAGGTGGATTGGTACAACAAACATTTGGTCATATCGTATGAACCAATCATAAGGTATCAATCTTACTTGCCCGTGACAAATCAGCATACTGTTTCACGCGATTTTTATGATACAGCGGTTGATTTCACTGGACTAGATTATGTCAAAAAAGCGGCTGACGAATACATGGATGAAATTGAGCTTGATGCCTACGATTTAGTAATGCCAATTATAACGGACGTGCATTCCGATTTACCGTATAGCTATGATTTGCACAATTACTTATCCGCAAAAGGTTTCGCCGATGTTGCTTTCAATCTTGGAGATAATATACCGGATCATTATAGTACGAAAGCAAGAGCAATTGAAGAATTAAGAAAAGTAATGCACTCTGAATTTTATAATCCGCGCAAATCCGAAGTATATGTTTTATGCGGGAATCATGATTATAACCCTGTGAACAACAACGACCCGGACTATACAATCAATCAGGCATTATACTATTCTATCAGTCTGGCGAGAACTAAAAAAGGATATGCGGGAAGTGGAAAGAACTACGGCTATCTGGACTTAGATGCTCCGAAGATTCGCTTGATTTGGCTTGATAGTGGTGATATATTTGACAATGAAACTGGAGAACCTCTCACCACCGGGACAAACACAATAGTGCAACAGGAGCAATTTACATGGTTCTGCAATGTTGCGTTGGACTTCTCCGATAAAGCAGACCGCGCAGATTGGGCAGTTATAACCCTTTCCCATGATGCTTTATCTGCATTATCCGACACAGGATTTGCAACCGTTATAAAAGCGTTTATGGACGGAACAAGCGCAAGCGGAACGGCATATTGTGTAGGCCGTGGTACAACAATTCCGCAGGAATACAATGTTGATTTCACAAGTCAAGGCGGGATGGAATATATTTGCCATCTAAACGGGCATTATCATGATGATAATGCAACGCAACTTGGCAACACCGGAAGATGGCAAATCTATATCCCTTGCGACAATCTGACCGCATACTATTACGACAATGGGACAAGAACAGCATACACAAGAACGCCTGGAACAATCGAAGAACATTGTATTGATACGGTATGTATTGATAAGAAGACAAAATCAATTATTATGAAACGTCTCGGCGTAGGTAGTGACAGAACATTTAGTTATTGATATAAAGAAAATTGAGGCTATTGAAAAAGCAAAGAAAACTGTTTGATGACGTAAAGAAAACTAAACATCACCAACTCAATGCGAAAAAAAGAGAAGGGCTTTAATAGCCCTTCTTCTTTTCTCTTTCTTCAATGCGGAACAATGTTTCATCATCTAGAAGCATTGATAGGAACGACTCATCTAAAAGCGCGTCCTTCAACACCGTGTCAATTATGAAAGACATAGAATAATTAGATTTATTCTGATATTCTTTCAATCTGTCGTAAACCTCCGCACTAATACGAACGCGTGCAATCTTGGTTTCCATGTGTAACCTCCATTTATAATTTTTGGTATACCTAATTATACCACA
>JAEIGA010009540.1_pt1 | contig 14693 bp, 12 predicted proteins | sample 9270691 | NCBI WGS metagenome assembly JAEIGA01 (sample SAMN17057246, study PRJNA624740) | gut metagenome | biome: biome; isolation source: fecal sample | host: Bos grunniens | place: China: Xizang | collected 2019
GTGGTTTAGTCGGTAAACCAGGTGAAAAAGTTTTTGCAGCAGAACGTTTTGTTGCAACATTAGTAGCTCTTGTTCCAGGTAAAAAACCTAGATATGCATTTATTCGACCTTTAGGTGCATCTGGAACAGAATCATCAGCTGGCGTAAATAAAGTATTTATAGCTGACCCAAGTGGTTATAGAGACTGTCAATTATTCTTTGAAACTGTGCGCGAAGCTGAAGCATTTCAAACAAAATGTAAGGATGCTGGCTTAGTTCCTGCAGGAGCTACTGAGTTTGAAGTTCGTAAACAATATAGTGATGCTAATGGATATTTCAAAATGAATACAGAATTCGGTATTGCATTAATTAAAGCTTCTAAATTAAATGAGCAACTATCTGAGGAAGTAGAAGTATCAGAAGATACTGATCCAATTATTGCTGCATGTAACAATAAATATGGGCTTGCAGAAGAAGAAAAAAATATATTAGAAACTTTAAATGATCCAGAAAATTTTTGTAAAGATATAGAAAATCAATACAACTAAGGAGTTATAATTATATGAAAATCAATAAAAAATTAATGTCAGAGGCTGCTCAAAGAGCAAAATTAAGTTTAGTTGAAGATGCTGAAGGTATTGATCCAAAGGACGGAGTCTCAGAAATTGCAGCTGATGTAGAAAAAGAAGTAGAAATGACTACTGATGGAGCTGCTACAGTTTCTGCAGCTGGTGCTGAAGAAATAGCTCAAGAAATTAAAGAGGTTTCTGCAGAAGTTAAACCTGTTGCAGTGGCTATTGCTCCATCATTTAAAGCATTAGGTGTAAAAAATAGAATTACAGAAAAATTAGATTTTGCTTTATCTATCGCTAAGAAAAATAAAAGACGTGGTGAACATGTAGAATGTAATGTATTAATTGTTGGTTTACCTGGATCTGGTAAGACAGCTTCAATTAATGACTGAGCAAGAAGTAATGGTGTAAATTTATTCTCTGTAAATGCTAAAGATAATGATTTAGAAGCTTATTTAAATGGATATACTGTTAGAGATACTGAAGACCCTAATTATGTTAAAAAAGCTTTATCTAAAAACTTAGACCCATTAGATAAACCAAATTCAGTATTATTCTTAGACGAATATAATCGTCAAAGTAAAGACCAAATTCGTGGTGCGTTACTACAATTAATTCAAGAACATACTGTAGTAGGAAATGATGAAAATGGTAAACGTTATTTTCCTAACTTATTATTTACAATTGTTTGTATCAATCCATCAGTGCCAACAGATAAAGGTGCTACTCCATTAAACCAAGCAGAAATGAGTCGTCTACCAATAGTAATTAAAGATGCTGACTCAGATCCTATTATGACTAGTGCTTATTTAAAAGCTAATTATACTCGTAGAATTAATGAATTAGATCCTAAAGATGAATTTTATTTAGAAGACTTAGAAGACTTCTTACGTTGTTTAGACTTAGGTTTATTTGTTATGAAACATAAAGAATTTAAGTATGATGGAATGGATAAATTACAAGACATTTATGATGAACAAGCTAATATGTTAAATCAAAGAACATTTACTGTTTTATTAAAAAATGCAAATGGTAGAAGAGATGCTATGATCGAATGTGTAAAAGGAGCTGGTTTATTAGAATCAACTGAAAAAATGCTAATAAATGTTTTAAGTAAATATCCAGTACCAACATTTGCTGAGTTATTAAAAGATTATAAAATTGAGGCTAAACCAACACCTGCTACTGTAGCTAGTAAAGGTGATGATGAAGTTGAAGAAATTGAAGATGATGAGGATTTATTTGGAAGTGGTAGTGGTGTAAAAACCACAGCAAAAGTTAAGTCACCCGTAGAAACTAGAGACACAATTAGTAGAATTTTCTCTGGTATTTAAATCCTACAAAAAGGAGATAAAGTATGGCAGACATAAAAAGTCGTAATTTTATGACTAAGCGTGAAGAAAAATTAAAAGAAGAATTAATTAAACTTCTTCAAAAAAATCGTCATGCGAAATATGCAGAAAGATTAAAATATTTTATTATTAATATAGTACCAGTGTCTGGACCAGAGGGGGATCCTAATTTCGTAGCAGCAATTTCTTTTGAAACTGGAATTATTTATATAAGTGAAGGCTTTTTACAAGACCCAGCAATTTTTGCCCAATTAGATGTAGTAATACGTCATGAGTTAGCACACAACTTAATGATGCATCAAATTCGTATGGCAAATAAGTTAAAGGGTCTTGGAATAGAGGCTTTACAAACAAGTAGTAGTATTCATCATATGATTAATTTTATTGAGGATGATGAAATTTCAAATAAACGTTATACTGCTGCTGATAAAGAAGTTGTTAGAAAAATGTGGCTAAATGGACGTCTTATTGGAGGACTAGTTACAGAAGACCATAGAGAAGAATGATTACATCTATCAGTTGAAGAAATGTATGATAAACTAACAGCCGAATTAGAAGCTGTACATAGACAATATTTAGAGGACCGTGAAATTTATATAGATATAGACCTTGGAGGTATGCCATCAGATAGTGTTAAAAGTGCTATTATTGATACTTATATCTATAATGAAACAGACGAGGAATCTCAAATACCAACAGATACTGTAGATGATTTCATAAAGTCTGGCTTTATGCTACCAGATGGTAAGGGAGGTAAGTATGAATTACCTGAAGAGTATCGACAAATAGTAATTGATATTAATGATGCATTAAAAGCTACTCCGTTAGAAGGAGAAGAAATTGAAAAATTATTAGATGAAATTGCTTATTCTTCACCTATTAAATATTTTAATTTAATTCATCCAATAACAAAAGAAGTAATCTGTAATTTAAAAACTCCAGAAGACAAGCTTATCGCTGCTGATACAATAAAGAAGTTTAGATCTCAATATTTGTATTGGTATACACGTGTTTTAAGAACTATTCGTAATAAGTTATCATCTGGTGAATTTGATAGAGACACTGTTGATCGACTTCTAGATGAGGTTAGATAATGATAATGGTAGATAATAATAACTACTATTAGAAAGGATCAATATTAAGCTTATGAGCAAGAAAATAATACTTAAAAATAAACAAAAGAAATCTAGTATTAAAGCTACTGATGTTACAGAAGCTTTAGTTGAAGCTAGTATTTTTAATGATAAAATAAAAGAAAAAGAACGTGCTAGAAGAATTGAGTTATCTCATGTTGTCACATCATTAAGAAAAGCTATTAAAAAAGCTGAAGATAATGGTGACTATGAATTAGCTAAACTACTTAAGGATAGATTAGACCTAATTATTAATATTTTAGAAGGTAAAGAGGAACCTGACCCAGATGCTGAAAGACCTGAAACTAAATCTGATGATCCTGGTGGAGAAGAATCAGAGGATGAAAGTGGTTCTGGAGATGAAGATGATGGAGACGGTGATGAAGAAACTGACTCTGAAGAAGATGAAGATGAAGACGATGAAGATAATGAGGATGATGAGGACACTGAAGACACTGATGGTGACTCAGATGGTAAATCAGGTAAGGGCAAAAAAGGCAAAAAAGGCAAAAAAGGTGGAAAAGGTGGAAAAGGTGGAAAAGGTAAAAAAGGTGGTAACCGTGATCCATTCGCTCAACGTAAAAAAAGATATTCAGTTATGGGAATTCCCCTACCAGATGGAGGTATTCCTAAACCAGGTGGCCCTAGTGACTATGAATTAATGTGTAAAATTTTAAAGGGTCTTACAGGAGATGCAAAAAATGGGGCAATAAAAGCTCTGGAAGATGCCCTTGAAATAAAAACTGAGTCATTATCTCAAGCAGATGCTTTCTTATTTAGAAGATCTAATAAATGATTATCTGAGTCTATACTATTAAAAGAAGCTCGTAGTCTTGGGTCTTGAACAGATGATGAGTTCAATGACTTAATAGATAGCACTTTAGAGCTAATCGATAAGGTTAACCCTACTAGAAGAGCTAGTGCAGAAGAAGAAAATCAAAGATTAGCTGAGCTTGATAAAGATATAAATAGTAAGCTTACTAGAGATGACCTTGACATGGAAGATCAGATGAATATAGATAGAGACCCAGCTAAAGGTAATAGATCTGAAATCAAACGTATAACTACAGCTCAATATGGAAGTTTTGACAAATTACAACTAAGCATATATAGAGCTATGAAAGACCAAGTAGAATTATATGAAGAAGAAGAGGATACTTTCTCTGCTATAGATCGTCGTTTTGAAGATGACCCAAGTATGATTGTAAAGGGTAAGAGATTAGAGGATAAGGAACGTGAAGGCCGACCTAATATTTATTGTTATGTTGACTGCTCAGGTTCTTGAGGAGAGAATGATATTCTTATGGGTAAAAGACTACTTGCTACACTAGGTGAGTTTGAGAAAAAAGGTGAAATAACTGTGGAAATTTGGTATCATTCAGCTATCTTCACTCAAGACTATAAAGCTGCCAGAGATAAAGGTTTTACTGAAAACTTTGATGCAGTACTAGCTCATATTAAAAAGGTTGGAGCTAAAAATGTATTAATTTTAGCTGACAGTGATATTGACTATAGTACAAGTATCAGTGGTAAAGCTACTAGAATTGTGGTGCCTGGTTGTGTATGGTGGTGTTGAAAAAATGGATCTATTGCTACTAAATGTGCTGAAACAATTAAAGGTAAAAAATTAAATGCTACTTATACATTTAAAGGAGGTAGTTATTAAAGATGGAAATAAATAAAATGACAAAATTAAATGAAAGTAAAACTAGTTTACCTATTACATATCTTACTAATTTTGTAAGTCGTGGATGGAGTGAAATTGGTCAATTAAAGGAAGAAATTGAAGCTATAAAAAAAGAATTTACTAATACATCTAAAATTGAAACTTGTGTACAAAATTTAATTGATGCTTATTTAGTATGTGTCGGTCAAATAGAAGGAATGCTTGACGATAAAAAATATTTAGATTTTCCAGAAGAAGCTGAAGCTTTAAAAGAGTCTGTAGAAGAAATTAAACCTGAATTGACAGCAATAGACATTATCAAAGATAATGTAGAACTTCAAATCGATGATGAAGAAGTAATCTTAAAAAATGAAGATTCTGAATTAATTTTAGATATTACTGAAGAAGAAAGTGAAATTCTAGAAGATGAATTTAGTAATAAAGATTTTGAAGATGATGATTTTGAAGAATTAGAAGATAAAAAAGAAAAAGCAAAGGATTCTTTTGAACCTTTTGAATATTTCTGTGATTTTGAATAAGAAAAAGCCTAACTTTAAATTGTTAGGCTTTTTTATTTGCTAAATTATATGACTTGCAGTAAGTAGTCTTATCCTTTCCCTACCTATTGTAAGTCTTGAACTTGACAATTTATCATAAAAATAAAGGAGAATTATTTTATGAATAATAAACATATAATATTAGAAAAAAAGAAATCAAAGAAAAAAGCAGTAGCTAATAGTATTACCTATACAACCGGTGATCCTGGTTTAAATATTGCATTTTTTAATGGAAGAATGGGAACTGATTTCGGTCAAGGACTAGAATGTTCTGGTGGAATGTGTGAAGCTGACAGTCTAAATGAAGCAAAACGTGAAACTAAACGTTATTATATTCGTCCACAAAATATTTTCTGTGCTAATAAATCAGATGTATTAAAAGCTTTGACAGAAATTGATACTGAAAACTGCTCTGTATATACTTTAAAAAACTTAGAAGACCATGATGATGTTCATTTATTAACTAATAAAGATATTATTTATTACTATGATGAAGAAGTTTTATATGATAAAAATCATGTAAAAATTATGGACTATAAATTAAGTATTAAAAATGAAGAAGAACGTAAAAATTTCTCTCAGGATGCAGAAGACGTCTCAGATACTACTTTTAGAGCAGAGTATGATGATAGACTTACTGATAGAACATTAGATCTTCAAGAATCGCTCTCTACGGAAGGTTGGGGAATTGATTTCTTCCCAGAAGGCAGAAGAAGTGAATATGGTTCTGAGCTAATTGCAACTAATATCTTTAATAAATTAAAGGAAATTATAAAAGCTGAACCTTATAACTACAAACCAGATTATAAGGTAGTATTATTTAAAAATATAGCTGATGATAATATTGAAGAAGTAGATACTTTTATAGTTAAAGATTTAATATCTGATCTATTACATCCAAAAGTAGAAGAGGAAAATGAAGATTTATTTTTTATGCAAGTTAATACAGATGAAGATGAAACAGCTGAATTAGAAAACCAAATATATGAAGATGACTTTGATGCTGTTGAGTATCCTGATATTAGATTAGATGATGCTTTTGACCAAGAATTTGAAGCGAGAAATGTATTTGGAGAGTCTGTGGAAAGAACATTTATCTGTTGTATTTGTGGAGAAGAATCTTTAGGTTTTGGTAATAATCCAGCTCCATATAAAGAAGAAGGTAAATGTTGTGACAGCTGTAATATTAAATTTGTAATTCCAGCAAGAATTAATGATAATCAACTAGATTAATTAAATTAGGTGTTTAATATGGAACCTATTAAAAATAGTATTCAAGAAGATATTGAAAAACATGATATATTAAATCCTGTAATTTGAAACGAAGATGCTACTATTAAAAAAGAAGTTGCCAATAAAATTCTTGAAATAGTAGATGAGTTTATGTTAAGCCTTGACGAAGCTGGTGTTGAAGGCAATATAGATGACATAATTTTACTAGGGTCAAATGCTAACTATAATTATACAAAAGACAGTGATTTAGATATTCATATTATTTTAGATAATGAAGACTTAGATCCAAAGCTTGCTGAATCATTATATGGTGCCTATAGAAGTATATTTAATAAAAACTATGAGATTAGTATTTATGATATTCCAACTGAAATTTATGTAGAATTACCAAATACTAATAGAGTAAGTAATGGTGTATACTCAGTAAAGCATAATAAATGGCTTGCTGAACCTGTAATGACTGACATTCCAGAAATAGACATGGATAAATTTGAAGACCACGTTAGTGATTGAGAAGATCAATATTTAAATCTAAAGTCAGATTATGAGGCTGATTTGCTTGAAGATGAGACTGAAGTTGTTGATCTTATAAATGCCCTATATGAACTTCGTAAAACAGGTTTGGCTAAAGAGGGTGAATACGGTATCCCGAATCTTGTTTTTAAAGAAATGAGAAATAGAGGATATTTAGATGATTTAAAAGAATTAAAAAATAAACTTATTTCAAAAAGATTATCACTAATTGAGGGCTTTTTAGACAATAGAAAAAGAGATGAATTTAAAAATATAATATGAAGAACTTGTGGTAATCAACCAATTATATACAACAGTGGCATTTTTTATATTTATAATATAAAAGTATCAGATGTAAATCGTTTGCTTAGATTATTAGAATCACTTGATTTTATACAAGATGTACAAGCAATAGAAAGCGGTAAATATGATTTCTCAGATACTTTCAGCTTAGCAATGAGCAGAATGCCTAATAAATTTTATAATATTCAAGGTAAAATAAAAGTAAAAGACGCAAAATAGCGTCTTTTTTATTTTTAATAAAAATATACTCTATATTAATTGCTAAATTATACGATAATCAATTAGTAAGAGAGGTTTAAATATGATATTACAAGAAGACTCCAGAGCTACCCTTGTTAGTAAATCTCGAGCTGTCGGTAAGTATAAAAATCCTGACGCTACAAGAGGTAAAAATAGATTTGAACGTAAAAAACATTCAAAAATAGCTACCACAGTAAAACAATATAATCAAATAGATATGAATAATTTATTTAAAAAGGATTCATTACAAGTAACAATTCCAGTTGTTGGTGAGACTAATAATTATAATGTTACTATTAAAATGGATGGGGTTGTATCTGAGATTGCTAAAAATATCAAAAATAACTCAAATAAATTAGAATATAGAACCATTATTCAAGCATTAACAAAAGTATTTAATTCTGCTAATATTTTTGTTAAATGTGATTGTGAAGATTATAAATATAGGTTTGCACATTGAAATATTGTAAATAATGTTTCTGTTGATGACTCCTCAAAAGATCCAGGACCAGGAAAAGGTATTGCTAACCCTACAGATGATAAAGGGCGAGGCTGTAAACATGTATTATTAGTTTTAGCTAATATGGATTGGCTAATGAAAGTAGCATCTGTTATTAATAATTATATTCACTATGCAGAAGCTACACCTTCTCTGCAAAAAGCGTTCTTAAAAGTTATCTTCCCTAAATTATATGGAATAGCAGCTGAAGAAATGGTTGAAAAAGATTTAATTGATACAGAAGAATATTTAGATTCTAGCAAAGGTTTAATAGATGCAATTAATGACTATGGTAGAAATCGTGGTAAATATAAAGCTGGTACAAATAAAAATCCAGTTACAGGAACTGGTGGTAGAACTAAGAAAGAAACTAAACCAGAGGTTGAAGCTGAGACAAAACCAGAGGAGAAAAAAGATGAAACTAAATAGTTTAACGGATCTTTTAATTGAAGATTATCTTCCAAAAGAAATATCCTTAACTACTAAGATAGTCAGAAGAGATAATGAAGCTGATTACTCACCATTTGGTTATAAAGTTGATTTTTTCGATCAAGAGTCTCATATAGGAGAGGCTAGTGTTTGTGAAATATTAGATGATGCTGCTTTCTTATATGATTTTATGGTATATCCTAAATTTCGTGGCAAAGGATATTCTAAAGAAATGTTACAATTTATGATTGATACCTATAATATTAAACAATTATATGTGAAGAAAACAAATACTATTGCAATAAATTTATATAAAAAATTCGGTTTTAAAATAGATGATGAAATTGAAAATGATGGAGAAATCGAATTAGTTATGAATCGAGATTAATTTTAAAATATTGTATAATATATAGTAAGGAGATTTCGAATTGATGATGTCAAACGAACTAAATTTAGAACAACTAAATAATTTATCTTCTGAGGAAAAAGCACTCGCTCTTGAAATCTTAAAAGAACTTTCTAAGGAAGGTCATTCTGAAATACTTGATGATCTTAAGTATTCAGATTTTGAAGAAATTCCAGTAGATATTATGACATTTATTTCTGAAGATAAATATTTAGGACGAGGCTTGTATATAACAGACGAATATACCGGCGAAAGAAAATGTACAGTATTTCCATATTGAATAAAAACACTACAGGATATTTTTCCTGACAATTTAACAACTAAATATAATACTTTAATTTTAACAGGATCTATCGGTTTAGGTAAATCTTTTATTGCTGTAATCTGTCAATTATATTTATTATATAGAATGATGTGTTTAAAAGACCCATATACTTATTATGGAATGCAACCAATAGATAAAATTACTTTCTCAATGTTAAATGTAACATTAGAAGCTGCTCAAGGCGTAGGTTGAGATAAAATGCAACAATTACTCCAAAGTTCTGACTGGTTTATGGACAGGGGTAATTTAAATGCCAGTAGAACTAACCCTCAATGACAACCGCCAAAAGGTATTGAATTAGTATTTGGTTCAAGTAACAGACATGTTGTAGGTCGTGCATTATTTTCAAATTTTTCAGATGAAGTTAACTTTGGTATTGGAAATAATGTTGAAAAACAAAAAGCAAAATTAAAGAAAATGATTTCTCAAATTGATGCTCGTATGATTTCACGTTTTGGTAAAGGAACGTATTTACCAACAATGAATATTATAGCTTCATCAAAAGATTCTGAACAAGCATTTATGGAATCTTATATTGAAATGAAGCGTCAAAATGAAAGTAAAACTACGCTTATTATAGATGAGCCTCAATGGGTAGTTAGAAATGATAAAGGCTCACCAGATGACCCAGGAAGCTTTTATGTGGCTATTGGTAATAAATTCCTAGCTCATGAGCTTCTTCCAGTAAATGTTACAGAACAAGAAGTTGATGCTTACCGTGAAAAAGGATATTCAATGCTAAAAGTGCCACCTATATATAGAGAGGCATTTGAAGATAATTTAGATTTAGCATTAACAGATAACGCAGGTATTTCAACTGCAAGCTCAATCAAATATATTTCAGGTATTAGATTAAATCAAATAAAAACTGATACCTATCAAAATTTATTTACAAAAGATGTTATTGAAGTCGGTAATAGCCCGGAAGATAGATTGCAATATGCTAATTTCTTTGACTTATCTAGAGTTACTGCTGCTGATAAAGCACGCCCATTATTTATTCATCTGGATATGTCAACCGGTGGAAGTGGTAATGGAGACAAAACTGGTATTGCAGGAATATGAATTACTGGAAAAAGACCGCCTCAAGACGGCCAAAGTTCTGGTAAAGAACTAGACTTTAAATTAGCTTTTTCTGTATCAATAAAGGCTCCAAAAGGATTTCAAATAAGTTTTGAGAAAAATAGAAATTTTATTAGGTGACTTAAAGATGTTGGTTTTGCGGTAAAAGGTGTATCATCAGATACCTACCAATCTGCACAAATCCAACAACAATTAAAAGCTGATGGTTTTCATGCTGAAATTATTTCAGTTGACCGAGTAGATAAAGATAGAGTTTGTAAACCATATGCATTTTTAAAGTCTGCAATTTATGAAAGACAACTTAAAATGTATAAAAAATGTGATCTACTTACCGATGAATTAACTAGTTTAGAAAGACTTTCAGATGGACATATTGACCACCCTAAGAATTTCTCAAAAGACCAGGCCGATGCTGCTTGTGGTGCTTTATATTTGGCTAGTAAATTTGCAGATGAGTATTCATATAGCTATGGCGAGAATCTAAATGCTGCTTTAGCAGTTAACGGAATCTTATCAGATGAAGATAGAAAACATCAAATGATCGCCGATTTCCAAAAAGAACTTACTAAAGTTTATTTTGAAATGGACCAAGCTCAACAACATGAACAAGAAGAACAACGAAAAGAATATCAAAGATACAGCGATATACTAGATGGTATAATCGTAATATAAAGAGAGGAACTAATATGGCTGAAGATACTAAAAAATTACAAAATAGTGATAATAGCTTCATTGGAAGTCAAACACAAGCAAGTGTGTTAGATACAGCTTCTAAAATTGATATTGACACTAAGAAAATTTTAATTGATAACATAATCGAATCAGGCCTTAATGGTAAATTAGATACAGGATCTTTGGAAAGATTTACTACTATTTCTAATTCCAGAGACCAAATATATCAATTAATTGATACAATGGCCCAAGATTCAACAGTATCAGCAATTCTTAGAACTTATACTGAAGATGTATGTGAAACTTCAGATAATGGACACATTGTATGGGGCGAATCAAAAGATGCTGATATTGCTAAATTTATAAACTATTTATTAAATGTAATGAATGTAGATAAAAATATCTATGGTTGAGTATATAGTTTAATAAAATATGGAGATGTATATTTAAGACTTTATCGTGAAAGTGATTATGATGATGATTTATTTAATGCTAAAAATATTGCTAAAGCTTATTCTGCTAGAAATGTATTAAATGAAAATTTCAATAAATTATTTAATGATATTGAGGCTAATAAAATAGACAATATTTTAGAAGAGAATAGTCAAGATCAATTAAATGAAAGTGTTAAACTTAATATACACAATGCTACTGATCACTATAGTTTTTATGTAGAAATGGTACCAGATCCTGGAACTATGTTTGAATTAACAAGATTTGGTAAAACTTATGGTTATATAGAGACACCAAACTTAATACTTAATGAAGATTTGTCTTCAAATCCGCTATTAGGTAATGAAGTTACAGGAAGTGCTTTTAATTATAGATTAAAATCAAATGATGTAACAATTTATCAAGCTGATGATTTTGTGCATGCTTATTTAGATGATAACTACTCCAGATTCCCAGAACAAGTAGAATTATTCAAAGATGACAAAGCAATGGAAGAAGGTAAAAATAGTCATATCTATAATGTAAGACGAGGAAAATCATTATTATTTGACTCATATAAGATATGAAGAGAAAAATCATTACTTGAGTCCTCTGCTATATTAAATCGTATTACTCGTTCTAGTGTATTAAGAAAAATAGCAGTAGAAGTTGGTGATATGCCAAAAGAGCAAGTTCAAGCTACTCTTAGAAGAGTTAAGGAAATGATGGAACAAAAAACTGCCTTAAATAAAAATCAATCAATGGCAGAATATACTAATCCAGGACCTATGGAAAATAGTATTTATTTTGCAACTCATAATGGACAAGGAGCAATCACAGTAGAATCTGTAGGTGGTGATGTAGAAGTTAAAAACTTAGCTGACCTAGATTGGTGAAATAATAAATTCTATTCTTCTTATGGTATTCCAAAACAATATTTTGGATGAACCGATGATGGAGCTGGTTTTAACGGTGGTTCATCATTAACTATTCTATCAAGTGTTTATGCAAAAGGTGTAAAACGTGTCCAAAATGCTATTATTCAAGCAATAACTGATGCTATTAATCTAATTTTATTAGATAAAGGTTTAAATAGCTATATTAATAACTTTACTTTAAAAATGAGAGCGCCTATAACTCAAGAAGAAATTGATTATAGAACAGATTTAACTAATAGATTATCAGCAATTAGTAATATGCAAAGTATTTTCTCAGATGTTGAAGATCGTGGAAGAAAACTTGCTATTGTTAAATCTTTATTTGAAACTCTTAACTATAATACCGATATTATGTCAATTATTCAAGATGAAATTGATGCTTATGAAGAGCAAGCTAAAAAAGAGGCTGAAGAGGCTGCTAAAACAGATGTAACCGGTGATACTGGAGCTGATACTGAGAATACAGAGATACCTATGGATGATACCTCAGATAATGACTTAGACCTAGATTTAGCTCCTATGCCAGAATCACTAAATCAAGATACTGATATTATTTTAGATAAAACTATTTTAATAGAAGACTTTGAAGATACTGATGATATAGATGAGCTACTTGAAGAAGCTTCTGAAGTATTAATTGAAGAAGATGATTTACCTAGCCCAGATGCACTAGGTGAATTAGATTTTACTGAGAATAAATAATAGACAAATAAGGAAAGGAAATTTATTATAATATTATGATTACAAAAAATGATTGTATGTCAATTCTTTTAAAACTAGAAGACCAAGGAATTAACATAAATAATACTATGCGTAAATTAGTGGTATCTAAAGATATTCCATTAGAAGTATTACAATTTATTGCAAAAAATAGAGGAATGGAAGCAATTAATTTTTATGAGATGCTTCGTGTTAGATATAATAAGAAAAAAACTCCATTATATAAAAATATTTTAAAAACTGTTGATGATTCTGAGATAACTACTGTACTTACTTGTTTATTAACTCAAATAGTTTTATATAGTAAAAAACTAGAATCTAAAGATTTATTTTTAAGAGAAATTAGAGCAGAAGAAATATCTAGAGTCCTAAATGATTATTTTAAAACAGATGATTTAGAACAATGTAAGAAAGTATTACAATTAGTAAAAGCAGACCTAATGGTATTAGAATACTTAAGTGGAAAAAGAAGTTTAGAAGCTTAATTTATAGAGAAAAGATTAAATTATTTACAATTTAATCTTTTCTCTTTTCTTTTTATGCTAAATTAATTGATTAGTCTATATGCTTTATATAGACGACAAAATTTTTAAAAATTTTAAGGAGAATTAAAATGGCAAATACTTACAGATTTATTTATGAAGCAAATAAAGGTGAAGGTAGAAAAATTTATGGTGCGTTAGAAGCAGTTAAATCTGATGCTGACCAAATTATTGTTGATATCGAAGAAATTAAAGGTAAAGAATTTAAGTTAATTTATGAAAAAGAAGGTGTAATCTACGGTTCAGTATCTGGTATCGTTGGTGAAGCAGATGAAGTTATTTGTGAAGTTAAAGCTTTATATGAAGAAGCTGCTCAACCTGTTGAAGAAGTTGTTGAAGAAGAACAACCTGAAGTTATTGAAGAAGAAGTAGAAGAACCAGTTGAAGAAGAAGTAGAAGAACTAGGAGAATAATAAATTATTAATTTAATAATTTAATAATTTAAAATTAGCTAAATTAATTAGATATTAGTACCTACCATTTTAGGAACTAAACTAAGGTTTTAAGGAGAATAAAATGTTAGAAGCATTAAAAAACAATGAGTCTTTTTCCTATAAAAAACTATCAGCTGAAGAAATGGCTGCTAGAGGTATTTTAGGACGTTTAGTTGGTCCTTGTGCCGATTTTACTATTCCTACTAGAAATGGTAGAAAATATGGTGAAAATCTATGGGAAAATGTATTCTCAGATGAAATAGTATTAGAAAAAATTAATAGTAAATGTTTATTTGGTGAATTTGGTCACCCAATGGATCGTGAAGAAGTAGATCCAGATAGAATTGCTATAGCCCTAACTGAAGTTCCAAAAAAGAATTCAAAAGGTCAGTTAGAAGCTTGCTTTGATATCTTAGACACTCCATCTGGAAGAATTTTAAAAACAGTATGTGACTATGGTGCACATATTGGAATTAGCTCTAGAGGCTCTGGTGATATCATTGAAGAATATGGGGAAGAAATAGTAGACCCAAATACCTATTATTTTGAATGTTTTGATGCTGTATTATTACCAGCAGTAAAACAAGCTAGACTAAATTATATGCATGAGTCTTTAGATAATAGAGCGATGAAACTAAGAAAGTCTTTAACTGAGCAATTAGAAA
>JAEIGA010009541.1_pt1 | contig 14693 bp, 16 predicted proteins | sample 9270691 | NCBI WGS metagenome assembly JAEIGA01 (sample SAMN17057246, study PRJNA624740) | gut metagenome | biome: biome; isolation source: fecal sample | host: Bos grunniens | place: China: Xizang | collected 2019
CCTTGTGCTTTATGATACATTAAATCTGCGGCGTGTCCTAATTCATGTAAGAATGCTTGTATACTTACTGTTCTCTTATCTTTTCCTAGGTTTAATCCATATTCTTTATTTATATGGTCTATTATATATCTTGCTTGTTCTAAATCTTCTCTATACATATCACGTTCTATTACTACTACATGTTCTCTTTCGCTGTAACAATAATAATCACCGTATTCTACTCTTAATCCGTCAAATACGCCTGGATATACTCTTCTTAATACCTCTAGTATTTTCTCACATTCTTCAACACTTATACATTTATTCATATCAACCATATCAAATACCTCCATAATATATATTTTATTCTACATTAAAAAAGACGCCTATTTTATTTGGCGCCATTAAGAAATCTCTTATAGTATTTTAATCCATTTATCCTGTAGCTATATTCATACATACTTGGTATTTGTGTTTCATTATTAGGATATGTTATGATACATAATAAGTCACTACATCCTCCTGCTTTTCGTATCTGTTCTTCCATTCTTGCTACGCCTCCATGTCTGTTTAAATGACTATCTTGTGGCGTTATATTATACGCATTTGCTACTCCTCCTAGACTATCAGCTATTATATGTCCTTCGTCTAAATCAGCTCTCTCTACTCCTGGTACTTTTGCTTCATCAGGATAATATCTTCCTCTACTATTTACTGGCTCGCGTTCATTATCTTGTAGTACTATTGCTTCTGCTTCTACTCGCACAAGTTGTCCATATTTATTAGTATAAGCCCAGTACTCTCTGCATCCAAAACCTATATTTACTCTTACATTAGGCTCTCTATGTCCTGATAGATTACCTCCATCTACTACTATTGTTTTATAGCCTGCGATTCGCGCACGCATACATCTCCATAGTTTCTTTAATACTTTCATCCATTTCGCTCCTTTGCAATATACTATTCTTCTCTAATATATTGCATTTCTTCAAAACGGAGATATTGCGTTTTTTCCTCAATAAAACTCCTAGCAGAGGTCACAAAACTAGGCACTGCTCAAAATATTATCATATTTTTCACATTTAAGCCAAAACGAAGCAAACACTTAATTATTTAAACCATTCTGTTGTTTTTCTCTAGAGAAAGACTTTAGCAATTAAAGTTTCAGTGCAATATTGCGTAATTTGCACAAGTGCCTTTTTATCATTAGGCCACAACGGTTCCCTCTGTCCACCATCAGTCACCTGTGTCTAAAGCTAATAAGGGACTTCGCGCCTCGCTAACGCTCGGCGCTCGTCCTTTAATCTTATAAGTCTTTTACTCAAATGCCGTAGGGCTTAGTCGCGCTCGCTTCGCTCGCGCTCGAATTTATGTGATGTATTTATCATTAAGAACGCAGTTGTGCAGAGCCAGTGGTTTAGTCCACTAGCTCATATTCATCTTCTTCAAATTTAGGGCCTGCTACGTATAAATATCTTTCTCTATCGTTATCTAATTCTGCCCAAGCCATTATTAGCGATTCTGCAAGTATAATAACTTCAAATCCTTTGTCCTCTGGATCCATTATAGTATCTAAAAAATAATATTTATATAACATAGTAAAATACCTCCTAATAATATAATATTGTGCGGGGAGATTTTCCCCGCGTTTATCTTATAAGTCAAAGCTGTTTGCAGATTGTTTTTGTGCAGGTTTATTTGTTTTGTTTAATATTTTAGCTATAGAGTATTTCATAGTTTGCACTTCATCTCTTTGTTTTAATTCGTTTAAGCTAAATTTTGCAGCGTCTCTTAATACTTCATTTGCTACTGCTAAACCACAATCTATTGCAGTTGTTGCTAAACCAGATACTACTGTACCACCAATTTTCGCAGCGTTTGTTGCTAAAGGATTAACTACGTCTTTCATCATAACTTTAGAAGTTGTGTGCATAGCTGAACCTATAGAGTTAACTTTTGCATGGATTGCGTTAGCTTTAACTTGAGTTTTTCCTTGGCGATTTAATTTAATCATTTGTTCATCTGATAAGTTTATCATGATTATTTCTGCTTTATTTACGTTCATAGTTAAGCTTAGAGGATACATTAAAGCTGTATATTGATTTTCAGGAATGTTGTTATATATGCAATAATCTTCCACCATAGATTCATATTTGTCTAAGCTAGTAGTTATTCTGATATGATTTTCCATAGGTTTTTCTAGAGCTGTTTCTATTTGTAAATCGTTTGATAAAGTTTTGTCTTGAAGTCTATAATATAAAGCTGTGTTTAACATGCATATTGCTTCTGGAGTTAAATTATCAGTATCCCATTTTAACATAGCTGTATTATCATCTACTTCTATAGTTTCGAATGCAGCGTACATTTGTTCACCATCTGTAAATACACAAACTTGGCTAAATACTGTATTAACTAAACTTTCTATTTGTACTTTGTTTCCACATAATTGATTCATCATTGTAAATCTCCCTATATCCTGTAGGCACGACGACCTACACACCATAATTATAATTAAAAACAACGGGTTGCAGTTTACGGCCGAACCCTCTAAGAGCCGAAAATTTCCCAGCGATTATTCGAAATCCATTTCTTCTGCACCTGCTAATGGATCATCATTAACTGGTTCTTCTTCAACTGGAGCTTTTGTTCCTGTTAATCTATTTAATCTTTCTTCTAATGCGTCATATTTATCGAAGTCACCTTCTTCTAAAGCTTTAGCCATAAGTTCTTGTAATTTAACTACAGCTGGATTAGCAACTGGAGCTTGAGCTACTTGAGGAGCTTTAGGTTGTTCCATGTTATTAGCTTTTCTAACTTCTTGTTTAGCTAATTCCCAAGCAACGTTGATTAAATCTTTTGTAGCTTTATCATTTTTGCCTATAAATTGGTCAGAAGTAAATTGAACATTAAAGCAACGTTCTGCATATAAATTAGCAACGTTTGTCCATAATTCTAATTCATCTGCTGGTATTTCTAATCCTTTAGCTGTTTTACCAGTTTTTATATATTGTCTCCAAGTACCAGTTACTAATGCTATTATAGGAGATTTGCTACCTATTATAACTTGTCTAGTTTCTGCTGATAAATCATCATTAGTTGGAACACCAGATAATACTGTTACTAAGTTTTGTAATAAAGCAACTTTACTATTATTAGCTTGAACTGCTTTATATTGGTTTTGTCCTTTATTAACTACTACTGCTACAGAAACATTATTCATTGCTACTAATACTATATTTTTCATGGTAAACTCCCACTCCGATAGGCACGACGACCTATCACCTAAATAATTTATTTTAAAATCATAAAACACGCCTTTGTATGGCGCTCGTAAAACTATGGCACTCGTTAGGGCAAGATACACACGGAGGCCAAGCATACTGTATCAGCCTGCTCAACCTGTGTTTTGTGTCATGCCCGCGGAGCACTGACTTCGTAGGCTCACGACCTACCAAGTCATAGAACACGCCTTTGTGCAAGGCTTTTGACTGCGAAGCGCTCGCTAGAGTGAACCCCGAAGGGGGGCACTCGTTAGCGTGAGCCACTTCACTGAATACGCACTGGTGCATGGCCCTCGTCCTCCTTGGTGCGATGCTTGCAGCGCAAACACCAAAGAAGACGCCCTTGTGCGCCAGCTTGTCTTTTGTGGTTTGGTATGCTTTTGTGCGAGCGCACGCGAGCATACCTTTCTTGAAACACGCTTTTGTGTGAGGAGCGTCAGCGACGACGCTTTTGTCTTTTGCGGAGCGAAGCACGCGGAACCGAAGGTTCTGCGTAGCGGAGCGGAGCCTGACCCCGAAGGGGGCAAGCCCGGAGGGTGAAGCCGTCGTCCCCGAAGGGGGGACATATGGCGCTCTCGAATATAACATTGTGCCCCTCCTATTCAAAGTCAAATTCCATGTCGTCAGTGTTGCCAAGTGGATCATCATTAGTTTCAACTACAACTTCTTTTGTTTCTTTAACTACAGGTTTATCTGCTGGTTTATTTGGTTTGTTAACTTTAGTTGTTGTTTTTACTTTGCCATCTTTAGTTCTTTTGATTAATTTTTCTGCTGCTAATTCTTTGAAGTCTTCCACTATTTGTTTACCATATTGATACATACCTGTACCATTCATTCTGCTCCAAGTTCCTCTTGCACCAGATACACTATAGCTAGGAAGTTTTTCTGTAGCTGCTGTCCATACAAAGTAGAATTTAACATTGTTAGCTTTATCATGAGCTACTGCTTTTATTGCATCATGTGTTACTTGTAGAGAAGTATAAGTTAAGCTTATTTTGTTATTAACTGGTTTGTTATTAACTACAGGCTTTTCTTCTACTGGCTCATTGTATAATGGATCATCTACTACTTCTATTGTTGCTCCACTTTTTGTTTTTATTATTTCAGCTCTTACTTTATCTTCTTTAACGTCTGCTATTTGTTTTTCTAATGATTCTATTTTTATATCTTTGTTAGTTAATTGTGCTTCATATCCTGCTACTACACCTCTATGAACATATTCCATACCGTCTATTTTATCTTCAAGCTCATGTATAGTTGTTACTTTTTCATCCATAGCCTCTCTGAATTCATCTAATAATAAATCTTTATGAGATAACTCCTCTTTAAGCTCAGCTATTTCTTTGTTCATATCATTCATAGTTTCATTCATTTGTCTTATAGTTTCTCTAAGCATTTCTATTGTTGCTGTATCAGTATTGTCTACTACTACCTCTTTAACAACTGGAACTTCTACAACTTTACCTTTGTTTATAACTATTTGATTTACCATTGTTGTTTCCATTTCTTCAGCACCTAATACTACTAATGTTTCTTTTGCTTCAACTATCATAGCCTCTCTTTGTTGCATTAATTTTCTAGCTTTTTCTAACATAAGCTATACCTCCTATAAATTATAATTATTGTGTATCTATAAATAGATACAGAAATACCCACCAATATACTGCAGATATACTGATGGGTACATACTCTACCTATTTATGAAGATTGTGTCTTATTATTGCTGGTAATAAGAATAATTTTAATGTTGTCCAGCTTGGAGCGTATAATAATTTAGTGTTCCAATAGTTTTGGCTGTATTTGTATACTATTCTACCTAAGAAATGATCTGGATTCTTATAAGGAAGAAATTCTCGTTGCATGTGTTGATATTTCTTTGGTAAATTTAATCTATCTAGACAGCTCATGAAGTTTTCCATTAAGAATAAATCTGTATCGTCTAGATGCATGTTGTATTTTCTAGCTGAACGGATGATTCTAAAATATATAGCAGGACCATTAAGAACGCCTACTCTTACTTTATTATCAGCTATATCTTTTGCTGCTCCATTGCTCATATGAAGACCCTTATGATCAAACCAAGCTTGTTTGAAACGTTGATCAAAACGACGGATATGTTTTGCTACTGAATAATCTATAACAACTATATCTATATCAAATCCGTTAACGTTGTCTCTTAATACATCAAGTATATGAGTATCTTTTCTTATCTTTAGTTTTGGTAGCCATTCTGGTTTTAAATCTTTGATGTTGATAAAACAGTCAACATCATAAAAGTCCTTATTAAAGAAACAATCTATAAGACAACCACCAGCTATTGTAAGCTTTCCATATTTGTTAGATAATATTTCGTATAACTCAGGTATATTATGATATCTTTCGTTTGCTTGTATTGTTTCCATTATAGTCTTTTTCATAGTAAATCCACCTTTCCGCTTTGTTTCCTACAAAGCATAAACATAATATTTAGGACGCACGGTTCTCACGCCCTAATCGCCACTAACGGCGAACCCCTAAATATTATTTAAAATAAAAATAGGAGAGGTCCAACCCTGGGACCCCTCCATGTAAAGGTTACTTACAAACTACTAGGAATAGTTTTTGGCTATTTGGTTTTGGATCAAATGCTATTACATCTTCAACCATAACTATTTCATCTTTAACAAATCCACAAGTACTTCTGAATACACCTATTAGGTTTGTATTGTTTCTTAAACCATTGCAGTGTTTTCCTGTAACTCTCATACCTGTAAAGTTATTGTCTTCTACTAAACTATTGAAGTATGCACCAGTATTATCATATAATGGTTGTTTTGGAGTTGCTTTAGCATCAAATGTTTTGAATACTACCATAGCTTTTACTTCTTCAAATGCATATACATTAGTTTCAGCTACTAATACACCATTACATTCTACAGCTATACCAGTGAAATCGTTTATCATAACTAGTTTACCATCCACAGAATTACCATCAACAAATTCTATTTCTTCATTGTCTTCTATGAATCTATCAAATACTAGTAAATCATCTTCTGTTGCTATTGTTTCCATATAAGGTTTACCTGTCATAGCTACTTTAAACTCTTTACCAAATATATTAACTGTTGGATATAATTTGAATCTGTTAACTTCAGAGTTAGTAACTTCTATACCTTCTTTAGTTTCTTTAACTGTACACATAGCACAATCTATAGCAACTTTAACAACATCCTCAAACTCTACACCTAGATCTAAAGCTTTAGAATACACAACGTTTCTTAATAATGCATATTGTTCTTTACTTATACTTTCTTTACCTATAGCATTGTAGCATAATTGGAATATATCTTTTATGAATAATGCTAATTCTGGGTTAGCTTGAGCATAACCTACAAATGGTAAGAACGCATCCATGTTACTCATTGCATATATAGCTTTTAAATCTCCGTTAAAGAATGCTTCAGCAGCTTTTCTCATTTCTTCTGTTACTTTTCCTATTAAGTCTTCACATACTACATCATCACCTAATGGGTTGTCACTTGCTAATGTTATTTTGAATTGTTTAGAATCCACTTTCTTATGATCAGCAAACATTTCTTTCATATTCATTGATATTTTATCCATATGAGTTTTGTTATAGTTAGATACTACATCCACTTTCTTAAACATCTTACGGAAGTCATATCTAAATGACTTCTTCTCGTCTTTGTGGACATCTATAGCTGACTCTTGCCAGCCACGTAATATAGAATCTAAATCTTTTTGTAATTGTTTAGCATCTTGAACTGTCATTTCACTTTTTCTCATGCCTTTTATTTTTCTTTCGATTTCTGCCATTTCTGCATTTGTTACTTGGAAATAATAATAGAACATACCATTGTAGAATTTATATTCACAGAATATATTTTTACCTATTTGCCATATTGATTCGCCATATGGTGTATGAGTACCTTCATCATCTAGTTGTAATAAAGCATTTTTAAATTGTTCAAAACCTTCTGGTGTATCTACATTGATGTTTATGATGTTACCTACTATTGTAGTAGTAGGCCCAACAAGTGATACTGGATTATAAACTTTTTGAAGAATTCTTATTGGGAATTCACATTTACTCATGTCTATATCTTTCATCATACGTAAATCTTTTAAAGAAATGCTACCATCGTATACTTTATTAAGAAGTACATCGCTTCTGTCCATTCTTACGTTTCTTAATGATTTGTTTGAATTTTTCATATAATTCGCCCTCCTAGGCATAGTGTGTAAGATTACACACAGGCTTTTGACCGGGGATCAGCCCAAACCCCATCATGGTAATATATTGACTTACGATTACTTTGCGGGTAGGTAGTAATCAACCTTTACTGGACGGCATTGGTAGGTGCTCAGGGACGCCACGAGAAGGCTGCCGATTATTAAGTCCCCATAAGTGCCCATGTATATACATGAGCACATCCACATTGAAACTGGTACCAAAATAAAAACAAAAAGAAAAGAGCCCAGTATATGGACTGAGCTCATTGGATTGTTATTACCATTCTATATCATCAGTATTTCCTAAAGTATCTTCAACAACAGATTTTACCACATTATTTCTTGGAACGTCTTTGTAGCTTATATAAGTGCAGTTACCCATGAATCCAGGATTAGCTTTTTGTTCTTCTAATCTTTGTTCTATAAGGATCCATTTTAATTCTGACATATCTGTCATTGTAGCATCAAAGTCACAGTCAGCACCAGCTAACTTATTTTTCATTGAGTTAAGTGGTGCGAAAGTAGTTGTTCCATATGGTCTGTTTTGGAAATAAGCTAATAACATATTAACCATAGCATCTGCATCTTTGTTATCTAATCCTAATGCTGCAACTTTAGTTTCTATAGATTTTCTTATTTGAGCCATAGTTAAATAAACTATGATTTCAAATTCTTTTGTTCCAGCACTTGGATATTTTATTACTGTACCTGATAATAATGCAAATAATTCAGCTTCAGCTTCTTCTTCAGTTATTTTACCAGCAGCTAATCTATCTTCTATATCTTTTATTTCTTTAGCATATTTTTTACATACATCTGGACAATAAGCTTGAACAAAACCATTAGAAGTTATATCTAATATTCCTCTTAATAATCCTTTTGTCAATACAAAAGTACTATCAAATGTCATATGAGAATAAACAGCTTCTATAGAAAGTTTTGTTTTAGCGATAGCTGATTGGATGAAAGTAAACGCATCTTTGTACATACCTTCAACAAGTATTTTAGTTGCAAATGCTTCTTCACCAAGACTTCTTCTTATTTCATCCACTACTGTAGAACCTTTACCTTCAGATACTTGATTCATAACATATGCTTCAAGATTTTCAGTTGTTATTGTGTTGATGAATGATAAAGTTCTTTCTGGAGCTACGTTCATATACTTGATTAAATGTTGTCCTGAGCTTTTTGGCTCAGATACAGCTGCCATTGCCATAACGAATACATCTAATACTGCAGTACCATTTTCTAAATCAGGTACATTAAGAGCTTTTGCTCCATCAGTATCAACTACAAGCATAAGACGTCCATTAGTATTTCCATATTTTCTTGCGTTTGGTAAACTTGCCATTGTTAACAATTGATCTTCCACCATACAATCACCCATTATTTTAGCAGTTATAAAAGTGATTCTAGATTGTAAAGCAACACGTAATGCATCCTCTTCTGATAAGCTAACACCAACATTTAAACCTATCTCTTGTATAGTTGGAACACCAAAATGTAACGCACCATCATTAATGTTGTTGTCAAATTCTAATCCTTTTGATTGCATTTCTGATTTAGTTTCTGGATTAAAAGTAGAACCCATAGTTGCTTTTTCCGCTTCTGTTAATTCAAAATCATCAGCACCAGGTATTGAACCATCAACTATAACGATATAATCTTTAGATAAATCTATCTTACAAAGGCACTTCATGCCTGTAAGATAATTCCCAAAACGTGTATTTGCAGATATAACTTTAGTACCGTCAACTTTATTTCTGAATATACCACGAGTAAATACAAACCCTGATACAGCGTCCATAGCTAAGAAAGCAGACTTTTCTGTTGGGAATTCATTAGTTACTTTAAAATATGCCTTAGTGGCATGTTTTTGTTGGCTTGGAGATGCACCAAGCACTCTGTATAATTCACCATTGTAAACATAACCGTCTTTATCCATTCTGTCTATTTGTTTAAGGTTATCACATTTGATGAACATTATAGATTCGCATAATATGATGTTTTTACCATCTATATTAACTTTTCTTTTAGTTACGTTACCATTATCATCTTCTACATCTACAGTTACGTTCATTTCTTTATAATCTCTGCGAAGACCAAATCTTTCGAATACTGGATTATAAACTGCTAAACCTTTAACTTCTTTAGATATTTCATATTCTTTTGTTTCTTTGTTGTAGCTTAATTCTATTTTGTTAACTACTACTTGTACTTCATATATTGCTTGATTTATCTTTTGTCTCAATAATTTTGATGCTGCAAATCCTTTAGCTATACCTCTTGATTTTCTATTATTCATTGCCATAATGAAAGCCCTCCTTTAGGCTAGGTGTGCAAGACTACACACAGGTTTTTGACCGAGGATCAACCCAAACCCCACATTGGTATTTGACTGTCTTTGATAAGGGAGCTACAGACAGACTCCCAGGAGTGTTACCTACGGATCCAGTTCCATGATGTTATTTAAGGACCTCACATGGATTGGTCCAGGTATGTAAATGAGAGCTATTTAAGGTGCGCTCTCGAACACCACAGAGGTAAAAAAAATAAAAAAACCATAAAAAAGAAATAGGATATAATCCTATTCCTTAATTATTTGTAAAACCTAATCTTTCGAATTTTTCTCTTAATGAATTCATAGACTGTTCACGTTTATGTTTGCCAGTTGGTAATATGAAATCATCTGGTCCATCATCTTCAGGTTCTTTATATATGCAATATCTTGTTTCTCCATCTTGTCCTTTATATGTTGTAGTAGATACATTATTAAGTTCTCTTACTAATCCTCTAGCTCCACCTTTTCTACGTTTGTTGGCTCTAAATAATCTGATAACTTCATCTCTTGCTGTTTCATTGCTAAACCATAAATGATCACATTCATATGTCACACCTTCATACTCTATTAATGCATTTATTACACCAATGATTAATTTGTCTGGTTGATTCTTTGCATGTGATATATTTTGTACTTCATATATCATATTGAATGTACCACCTTGTTCATGTATATAACCTAGTATTTCATCATGTGTGTATATTTTATTAGTATCTAACATCGGAAAACCCCCTATATAATATTTATTCTCTACATTGTTTAATCATTTGTTATATGTAGAAGAACGCATTATTAGGTGCGCTCTCGAATATGGAAGAGGTAAAAAAAATTAAAAAACTATAGAAAAGAAAATAGAGCCCTATAATAAGAGCCCTATTTGTTATCTTCTATATATTTGACCTTCATACGGTCAGCTTTCTCTTTAAAGTTTTTGATATATTTGTTATATTCTTCCTCAGTCATTGGTATACCTTTTTGTCTTCTATCTTTTGGTCGTCTAGCACCATGGTTAAATAAATGTTTATGACAACCACCAAAATTCTTTGGATGGTCATCTGGAAAACCATGATGACTCAAGTCATAATCAACTAGAGGAAGACCATCGGACCCATAATAACGTCTTTGAATAACTCTGCCGTTAGGGTTGAGCTTCTCAACCCATGTATCAGCATGCCACTTATCAGGAAGTGTAGTATATGATTTATAAAGTATATCTTCATTTGTTTTTTTATCAGATCTTATCCCAATTACTGTAGTAGCTGCTGTAATAACAGCTGCTCCTGTAATCATAAGTGGAGCTAAGTATGGACATGCCATACTAGCTTCTTTAGCTACTTCCATAACAGCCATAGCGTCTGCGTGTACATCTATTTTGCTATTAGTTACTACTGTAGAAACTATTAAACCACTAACTATAGATTTTGTTACTAAATTTTTACTCATATCATTACCCCCAATAATAATATTTAGTATCTATATAAATAGACACAATAAAAGGCACCTATTTCTAGATGCCCTATGATTCTATCTATTTATTAGAAATACATTGAATTCTCTTGATCATATATATCTGCATCTGTCATAGGCTCTTCTATTAACTCAACATTATAATGTTCTGCTAGTTCTCTTGCGAATGCTTTCTCTATGTTTGATGCATGCTCTTTACACCATATAGCTACTAATTTGTTATTTACTGTGATGAATTCATCGTTTAACCCGTCAGTTCCATAAGTCATTTCATTTCTATTGTGTATTATATATTGAGCATCTGGAGAGTTAGCATGATAGTATCTACCTTTACTATCTACTTCGCTTCCTAAGTCACAGTTACTTGCTACTTTAACATCACCTGTTAATATAACGCCTATTTTACCAATACACTCAGTACTACAGCATGTTTCATAACCAGGTATAGTTAATACTTTGTGTAGATGTTCTTTACCTGCAGCAAAGTCTGTCTCATCTCTTTGGTATGCTAAGATACCGTGTTTAAATTCCATACCATTAAAGCTAGTTAATACAGGTAGATCACACGCATATGTTTTTCCTAATTTACAAGCTTCACATTGGCATTCTGGTAGATCTATAACAACAAGTTTATTATTCACTATTTCTATTCTTCCGTAATCTTCTATATGCTCATGTAAACACCAGTCAGCACAGTATTCATCTAATGTACCATCTATAGTTGGATCAAAGTATCTTAATGGTGTATCTATATGTTTATGTTCACAAGTATATATAGTCATCTCCACTAGATCATCATATCCTCCTTGTCTTAGTTTGTTAGCTACTGTAGTTTTTAACATATTAAAACCTCCTAAAATAATTATTTAATCTCAATTTATTTATCATTTGTGATATGTAAAGAGAACGCCCATATTAGGTGCGCTCTCGAATAAGTCAGACGTAAAAAAAATAAAAAAACCATAGAAAAAGAGACCTATTTATATAGATCCCTTTATATGTGTAGGTATATTATTTATTGATATTGTTTATTTGTTCATTTATTTGAGCTATTAGACTTTCTAATTCACTTATTGCATTATCTCTAGTAGTTTGATATTCCTCTATTGATTTATTTAATCCTTTGATTATATTTAACATATTATTTATTAGTTGTTTCATTATAGTACCTCCTATATATATTATTAGACTATTGGTTGATTATCCAGGTGCGCCACGAGGAGGCTAGTCTATGCACCCATATACCCTATATACATATATATACAGGGGATATACTATTCTCAGGCCGTATATCAGGGCCTATATACTGGATCAGACTATATTTCACAAACCATTACTACATCACTAAATCCGTGACATTCTTTACCTATATAAGTTACATGGATACCACGTCTTCCATCTAACTTCTCTACAACTGGTAAAGATGTAGTAGTTCTACAGTTTGCTGATATAGTTACTTTATTTGTTAAGCCTTTATATAGATTTCTTAAACAATTGAAATAACCAAGAGTTTGTTTGAAATCTACACTATTGCTTATGCTACACCACATAGCTATACAAATAGAGTAATCTGATTTATCGAAACTAATGAACATATATGATTGCTCATCATCTGACATAAAGCACATCATATTATCTAATATGGATTCACAACCTTCTAGTAGATCACGATAATGATGTTCATCATTGTCAAATACAGGACCTAAACTAGAATTAAATAAGATATAATCCATAGTATCGATAACGTTCATTATTTCCATACCTTTGTATATTTTCATATATTCCCCCCAGTGCATGTGGTGGCTCGTTGACCATTATCCAATCATGCGAGATTATATGATCTAATAGTTGCCAATCTTTAGTTGGGCGAACATAATAATGCTCGCATCCACCCAGTTAGATGGGTGGGGGCAACTATTCTGTGCCTTTAAAGCACATTCATATAACTTGGTACCTTCGTAAAAAATCTAAATTTTTCATCCCTATATATGGAAAACTTTTCCAGCCAAATCCTATATAAAAATATATAAATTTTTGTCCCCTATATAGGATTGTTAAATTTTTCACAAGCAATTGTAATGGTAGACCCACGCGGCACCTTCTACTCAAACGGTGCCGCTAAGAACTGTATATGCTGGATAATGTAGAAAAAGAACAATTCTTGTATACAGTATACAATCCATTCTAAGGGGAGTCATAGTAATATAATAGAAGGGAAAAAGGATGTGATAAGATGGAACCATTTGAAATTCTAATAAATGAAGAATTAAAAGCGTATGGATTAATAACATACAGTATAAGTTTCGATGGAGAAAGATATGCGAAAGATGGAATGCTAAAGACACATTTATATATAGAAGAAATAGATACATTAGAATGTGATAGATTTAAATTAAATGGAGTCAACGTGTATGCTGAATCATCAGGATCTAATGATATATTTTATATTTATGCTTTCACATATGAAGAACTTGTGATATTAGACAATGGAACAAAATACGATGATGATGAATTATTAGAAATGTATAAACGTGAAGACCAGTAATAATAAATAGAAGGAGGAAAAGTTATGGAATTAACTAATAACATAGACAAAAGTGATAAAGAAAAAGCTATGGAAAAACGTCAAGCGTTTGAAGCCATGATGGATGTTGTAGGCAATCCTTGGGGCTATAGTGAGGGCGCCCTTGAGAGTAAAAAAGCGGCGATGACTATGCTTAGTACTAAAACAGGTTTATATAGCAGAATACCAATAGTATGTAAAGGATGTAATTGCCCATACGGAGCGACTTGTGGCTTACTTGAATTTGGATTAGATACAGTAGGAGAAAGATGTGTTCTTGAGACAACAATGATAGAACAAAAGCTTGCGAACTACACGGAAGAGTTTGGATTAGATGAAAGTAGTTATACAGACTGGACAATGGTTAAAGAACTAATAAATGCAGAGATAATGATAGAGAGATGTCTTGCATTAATGAGTCAAGAAGGTAGTGCAATAACAGAAGAATTTATAGGGACTTCTGAATCTACTGGAGTTGACTATTTCAGAAAAGAGATAAGTAAGACACAAGAACTATATGAGAGAAATCTCAAAATAAAAGAGAGAATACTTGATACCATGATGGCGACTCGTAAAGCAAAAGCTAAGATTAAAGGTCAAGATGAAAATGCTGAAAGAAGTATTCTTGATAATATCTTTGATTTAGATTTTGTAGAAGACGAGAAGCCTGATGATTTAAAATAGAGGTGATTATGTATGGCTGGAGCTGCATCATTTCTTGATGATTTAGTGAAAGGTGTAACACAGGGTTTAGACAGTACGAAACAAATTAAAGCGAGTGTAAATAGAGTTGCGAGTAATATGACAGACGCAGCAAAAAGAGCAAAGA
>JAEIGA010009542.1_pt1 | contig 14692 bp, 4 predicted proteins | sample 9270691 | NCBI WGS metagenome assembly JAEIGA01 (sample SAMN17057246, study PRJNA624740) | gut metagenome | biome: biome; isolation source: fecal sample | host: Bos grunniens | place: China: Xizang | collected 2019
AGTCCAGACTTCTCTTCAGGGTCAGTTCGCCACCGGCGGTAACATCTACACCAGGCAGCTCCACATACTTACCGGCATTATCGTAGTATACCTTGCCGCCGGCAATCTTAAAGCCGCCCTCTGCTGCCTTAGACTTATCCGCAAAAATGTTCAGCAGCACAATTTCAGATTCAGCGCCCATATTGGCAGGAACCCTTACGTCGATCTCCCATACCTGATTCTCGGCATAGGTATCGCCTGCAGTAATATTCTTGGCAATGTCACTGAGCTTCAGGGTGTAGCTACCAGACAGAGCCAATACCTTGCTGCCGCCGTCCTCTGCAATCTTGGCAGCGCCGGTCTTATCCTTCTTCAGTTCCCAGCAGCCTGCGGGGAAGGCAGTTGTAACATCATAATCAGCACCAACCTCATAAGACTCGTAGGTTTCCAGCAATGCGGGGTATTCGCTGTAACGGTTTTCACTGTATGTAACAACGGGCAGAACATCCTTCTCGGTCACAATCCAGAAGCCGCATGTTCCAACAATAGGAATCTTTGCATCTTCGATAATCTTACCACCGGGGAAGGCGATAGTCTGGCCCTTGTAGGTGAAGGTCAGATCCTTAGCATCCTTAACCTGGAAGTCCTCCAGCTTCTTGCCCTCGGACAGATCAGGGGTCAAACGATAGTAGTTCTTACCGCCGGCATACATACCGGTCAGAACAAAGTTATCGTTCCAGGTGTAGGGCAATGCCAGATATTTCCGGTCTGCTGCGCCCACAATACGGGTCAACTCGTCCAGCAGCAAACTGACAACTTCCATCGTTTCGTGGACATCGTTACCGGCTGCAATGACTTCATTCTCTTCAATGTAGCCTGCCAGAGGATTGGGATCCATCAAGGCAGTATGATAGAAGCTTTCAGAGTAGTAAGCGGTATTGCCGTAAGAACCGGGTCTGCTATTTCTGGCATTATTGACATAGTTATAGTAGGCAACAATAGAGGTGATTCTGCCATCGGGGGCAGAGGCCTTCAGATTCTTTGCAAAAATGGTCTCAAACTTGACCATGTTGAAAGGATTGTCTTCATAAGCCACCTCATTATAGGAGGGGATCTTCACATAGATAGGCTGACCGCCATCCTTATAGAAACCGGTACCGGGACGGGATGCGTAGGTATTGAAGTAGTTTACATTACCGGCAACCATATAGTTACCGCCACTGCCAACACCGCCCTGATCACCGGGAGTCTTCTGCCAAGCCCAAGTAGTACGGGACTGGTAGTCAAACACCAGACCCTCAGGATAGTACTGCAGCAAAGGCTCCAAAACGCAATCAGTAACATACTGAGAAATATGGTTCTTAACGACAATATTCCAGATGGACCGGGACTGGGCATACTCAGCACCGGACTTTTCATGAATACCGTAAATTTCAGGAGTCTCGTTGGTCACATTGGGCCAGAACTTAAAGCCACGCTCCGCCAACGCAGGACGGATTCTTGTGGCATAATTGGGGTTCTCTACAATCTTCTGGAAAACGTAAGGGTCCTTCTTGGCATCATTGGTCAGATAGTAGCAACCGCCTTCCACATACTCAATATCAACGGAAATGCCGTCAATCTTACCGCCGATGGCATGGTAATGGGAAATGAACTCGGTAAACCAGTCCTTAATAACCTTGGCGCCCTTGTCCATATAAATGGAATCCTCCAACAATGCCAGCAGCGCTGCGCGGAATGCGCTGAAACGGATGTAACGCATACCATCAGGGTACGCATCGAAGACGGGCTTCAGTTTTTCGGCAATTTCCTTGGGAGTTTTGCCACCCACATCGGGTACAGATACTCGGATGCCGTCCTCGGAAACATAGTCCTCAGAAGCACGGCTCCAGAAGTGGATCTTGGGCCAGATGTTATCAAAGCCCTCTTGCAAGGAAGTACTGATGTTGAAAGGTTTGATTTCTACATCAGATGCGCCTGCGGCAGTAACACCCACGCACATAGGCAGAACCATGGTAAAAACCAACAGAATTGCCAACAGTTTTTTCATTTTGTTTTCCTCCTATTTTAAACATAAATTGCCTATAACAATTTCGTTCATTTTACTATATGTTAGATTATATGTCAACGGAAATTTACACAACGCTCCCCCGTTGCCATAGGCAACGGGGGAGCGTTTTACATTATTCACCAGACTTTTTATCTGCTGCAGGAGCAGGCTTCTTCTTGGTCAAAACCACAATAACCACGACAATCAATATTAGCAGAACGGCGCCGCCTGCGATCACAGCAATCAACAGCGTAGCATCATCGCTGTTACCGGTATTGCCGGTATTGCCGGTGTTATCATTGCCTCCCTCGGGTTCAGCCTTACTATCGTTCCGAGCGTAAATGCGGACGGACTGGCCGTCTACTTCCACAATGCCGGTAGCCACGGCATCAGTGCCGGGCGCCATCTTGATTTCCTCGATGACCTTCTCCTCTACCAGCTTGTCGCCGTTGTAGTAAGCGGCAACAATGGAGTAGACCTTCTCATAGGCAGTTGCGTTCATCCAGGAGAGGCGGTAAGCAGTTGCCTTATCCTTTGCGGTCTCCAGATCGGTGTATTCAATGCCGGTCTTTGCATCGTACAGTTCAAAGTCAGCAGCCACGCCGTTGGCATACATCTTCAGGTTATCCAGCTGAACAGCATCGCCAGTAATCTTCGTTACGCTCAAACCGACTCTCTCGACAGGCAGGAACAATGCAACCACAGGCACATCCTTCACCTGACCCAGCAGCTTGCCGGAAGCATCGTAAATGGCATAGTCACAAGTAATAGCATCTGCCTTATTGAAATCCATGGATCTGCAAACCTTGAACTTACCACCGGCAGAAACATTCACACCGGCCAGCTCCTCATACTTGCCAGCGTTGTCGTAGTAAACCTTGCCACCGGCAATCTTGATGCCACCCTCAGCAGCCTTGGATTTGCTGCCATAGACATCCAGCAGGACGATCTCTGCATCAGCGCCCATATTGGCAGGCACCTTTACTTCAACCTCCCATACCTGATTCTCAGCATAGGTATCACCGGCAGTAATGTTCTTCAGGATATCTTTCAGTCTGAGGCTGTAAGTACCGGAAAGAGCCAGCGCCTGATTACCGGAGTCGTCAACAATCTTAGCCGCGCCTGTCTTGTCCTTCTTCAATTCCCAGCAACCTGCAGGGAAAGCAGCGGTGATATTAAAATCCTCACCCACCTTATAGGACTCGTAATCTTCCATAAGAGCGGGGAAATCGCTGTAACGGGTTTCGCTGTATGTGATAACAGGCAGTACATCCTTTGCGGTTTCAATCCAGAAGCCGCAAGAGCCTACAATGGGAATCTTGGAATCTTCGATAATCTTACCACCGGGGAAGGTAATTGTCTGTCCCTCGTGAGTAAAGGTCAGGTCCTTGGCATCCTTAACCTGGAAATCTTCCAGCTTCTTGCCATCGGTTACATCGGGAGTCAGACGGTAGTAGTTCTTGCCGCCGGCATACATACCGGAAAGAATAAAGGCATCGTTCCAGGAGTAAGGCAGTTCCAGAGGCTTACGGTCGGCTGCACCAACAATACGGGTCAGCTCATTCAGAATCTTGTGGACGACCTCCATGGTTTCTACAATATCATTGCCCTTGTTGATAACTTCCTTTTCCTCTATGTAGCCGTTAAAGAGGGTGGGATTCAGCAGGCCCAGATGATAGAAGTCCTCAGTATAGTAGGCAGTATTGCCGTAGGAACCATCTCTGGTGGAATAGTTATAATAAGTAACAGTTGCAACAAAATTGCCATCGGGTGCAGTCTTGTAATAATTCTTAGAAATAATGGAGTCCCACAGGGTCATCTTGAAAGCGCTGTTCTTCCACTGTACATTATTGTAAGAGGGAATATTCTTATAAATAGGCTGACCCTCTTCCTTAAAGAAGTCGTTACTGGGGCTATAACCATAAGCATTATAGTAGTTCATATTGCCGGCTACGATATAGTTGCCGCCTGCGGTGACGCCGCCGCTGTTACCAGGGGTCTTCTGCCAGGAGTAGGTGTTACGGGCCTGGTAGTCGTACACAACAATATCAGGATAGTACTCCTTCGCAGGCTCATAAACAGCCTCAGTGACATACTGGTTGTAGTGGTTACGCAGAACAACATTCCAAATGTTACGAGACTGGGCATATTCAGCGCCTGACTTATCGTTGACACTGTAAATCTCCGGGGTTTCCTCGGTCACATTGGGCCAGAATTTGAAGCCGCGCTCTACCAGTGCAGGACGGATTTTTGTAGCATAATTGGGGTTGTTGACAATCTTCTGATAAACATAAACATCGCTGAGTGCGGTCTTTGTCAACTCATAGGTATTGGCATCCACGTACTCAAAGTCAACGGAGAAGCCGTCCAGCTTACCGCCGATAGCGCTATATTCCTTTACAAACTCAGTTACCCATTCCTTAATGACCTTGGCGCCCTTTTCCATAAAAATCTGGTCTTCCTTCAGTGTCAGCAAAGCTGCTCTGAAAGAGGAGAAACGGATAAAGCGGTAACCTTCTGGATATTTATCGAAAACAGGCTTCAGCTTTGCAGCGATATCCTTAGGGTTTTTGGCAGAAAGGCCAACCGCGGACACTATGATGCCATCTTCGTCAACATACTTTTCGTTGTCATCACTCCAGAAGTGAATCTTGGGAATGATGTTGTCAAACTCATTCAAGGAGTTACTCATGTAAAAAGGTTTGATTTCCACATCGGTATCTGCAGCATTGGCGAAAACGCACATAGGCAGAACCATTGCGAGAACCAACAGTATTGCTAAAATTTTCTTCATTTCTAATTCCTCCCATTTGGTTTTCAATATATAATATATCATTATGAGTGTACTATATGGCGCTATTCCAGTCAACAACTTTTGTAAAATCCCCCCAGTCGCAAAAGCGGCTGGGGGGATCGTTTTATTCAGCTGTCTTATTATTTCCCTCTGTGGACACGGGCTTCTTCTTCGTTAGAAGCACAACCGCCACAACAATAAGAACTGCCAGGATTGCTACAGCAGCAATCACCACAATCAGCAAGACTGTGTTGTCGTTATTAGCAGTTGTATTGCCGGGTTTATCATTGTCGGGTTCTTCAGGCTCAGGCTTGCTGTCGTTCCGGGCATAAACACGGACGGACTGGCCTTCCTCCAGCGCCACAATGCCGGTGTCTACGGCATCAGTACCGGGGGCCATCTTGATTTCTTTGATAACCTTTTCAGAAACCAGCGTATCGCCATTGTAGTACGCAGCAACAATGGAGTAGACCTTTTCATAGGCAGTTGCGTTCATCCAGGACAGACGGTAAGCGGTATCCTTATCTCTTACCTTGTCCAGGTCCTCTGTCTTAACCTCTATACCAGTCTTGGAATCGTACAGTTCGAAGTCGGCAGCCAGACCGTTAGCATACAGCTTCAGGTTATCCAGCTGAACTCCATCACCGTCAATATTGGTAACACCAAAACCGATTTTTTCAACAGGCAGTTCCATAGCAACCATGGGAACATCCTTTGCCTGTCCCAGTACCTTGCCGGAAGCATCGAAAACAGTGTAATCACTGGTAAGCGCTTCGGCATTGTTGAAGTCCACGCATCTTTGCAGCTTGAACTTTCCGCCGGCAGATACATCTACTCCGGCAAGCTCCACATAACTACCTGCATTGTCGTAGTATACCTTGCCACCGGCAATCTTAAAGCCGCCCTCTATTGCCTTTGACTTATTACCATAGATGTCGAACAGCACAATCTCTGATTCTGCACCCATATTGGCAGGTACGGTCACGTCAATTTCCCATGCCTGATTTTCGGCATAGGTGTCGCCTGCGGTAATATTCTTCAGCACATTCTTCAGCTTCAAGCTGTATGTACCGCCCAAAGCAAGTACCTTGTTGCCGGAATTATCTGCAATCTTGGCAGAAGAAGTCTTTTGTTTCTTCACTTCCCAGCAACCGGAGGGAAAAGCAGTTGTAATATCGAAGTTTGCGCCTGCTTCGTAGGATTCGTAGGTCTCCTGCAATGCAGGATACTCGCTGTAACGGTTTTCAAGATAGGTTACAACCGGAAGCACATCCGTTGCTGTTTCAACCCAGTAACCACAGGTGCCAACCTCGGTAATCTTGGTATCCTCGATAATCTTACCGCCGGGGAAGGTGATGGTCTGACCGTCAATGGAGAAGGTGGGATCCTTTGCGCCTGCCACCTTGAACTGCTCCAAGGTCATACCCTGGGTCAGGTCAGGGGTAATACGCCAAATGTTCTTGCCACCGGCATAGATACCGGAAAGGATACATCTGTCGTTCCAACTATAAGGAACAACAATGGGCTTTCTGTCGGCAGCGCCGGCCACACGGGTCAGCTCATTGAGCAATTCGGAAATGATCTTGATAGAGTAGTCGATGTCACTGCCTCTGGATTCGATTTCCGAACCAATACAGTAGGATTCGAAGGGATCGGGATCCAACAGACCCATATGGTAGACATGTTCCGCATAGTAAGGAGAGTTACAGTAAGAAGTTTCACGGCTACTGTAATTATAGAAGGTAATCGTAACTGTCAGTCTGTTATCGGGCGCAGATTGATACAGATTCTTGGCGAAAATCGTCTCCCACAGAACCATATTATAGGGATTGTCCTTCCAGACTGCACCGTTATAGGAAGGAATGTTCTTATAAACAGGATTACCCTCCTCCCTGAAGAAACTGGGACCGGGGGTGTAGGCATAGCAGTTGATGTAGTTTGCATTGCCGGCTGTGTAGTAATTACCGCCGGTAGTAGGGCCGCTTGTATTACCCATATTCTTATGCCAAGCATAGGTATCGCGGGCCTGGTAGTCGGTAAGCACTGCGTCGGGATAGTACTTCAGCAAGGACTCCTTGAACGCATCATCTACGTACTGATTGTAGTGATTCCGAATCACCACATTCCAGATGGCCCGGGAGTTGGCATACTCTGCGCCGGAATTCTCGCAGATACTGTAAATTTCAGGCGTTTCTGCGGTCACGTTGGGCCAGAACTTGAAGCCGCGCTCCACGAGCTGGGGACGGATTTTCTGCTCATACAAAGGATTGCTTACAATTTTATTAAAAATATAGGGATCGCTCTTGGAAATCTTGGTGATGTCGTAGCAGAAAGCATCGAAGTATTCCACGTCGGTAACAATGCCGTCAATCTTACCGCCAATTTCGTGGTAGCGCTTGATGAACTCATCAAACCACTGCTTCATTACCTTGACGCCCTTTTCCATAAAGACGTGATCCTCTAAAAGGGTAACCATAGCAGCGCGGATAGCCATCATACGAAGGTAACGCATACCGTCGGGGAATTCGTCAAAGACAGGCTTCAGGTTCTCGGCAACCTCTGTGGGGTTACTACCGCCGACACCGTTCATTGCGGAAACCCGCATGCCGTCTTCATTTACATATTTTTCGTCGCCGGTTTTGCTCCAAAACAGAATCTTAGGCCAGAAATTATCGTAATTTGTACCAAGGTCTACGGAGTTGGTGATCATATAGGGTCTGATCTCCGTTTTGGTTTCTGCTGCATTGGCAACAAAGCACATAGGCAGAACCATGGCGAGAACCAGTAGAATTGCAAAGATTTTCTTCATAATATGTCCCTCCCACTCTATTGCGTAGGTTAAAATAAATATAGTATATAACGATAATTAAGTCAACTTTTTAAAAATTCCCCAGCCGCATCAGCGGCCGGGGAATTTCATTTTATTTATCAGGTTGTTTCCTTTTCTTCAACGGGAGGAGTAGGCTTTTTCTTAGTCAAAATCACAACTGCTACCACAATCAGCGCCAAAAGAACAACTGCTACTGCGATAACCGCAATCAGCAAACCGGTGTCCTCGTTTTTATCAGTACCGGTAATAGGCTTATCGCCGGAATTGGGATTTTTGTCTTCGGGTTCGGGTTTGCTGTCGTTCCGGGCATAAATCTTAACAGACTGACCTTCCTCCAGAGTAACAATGCCGGTGTCTACGTAGTCGGTACCGGGAGCCATCTTGATTTCCTTGATGACCTTCTCTTCTACCAGCTGATCACCGTTGTAGTAAGCGGCAACAATAGAGTAAACCTTCTCGTAGGCAGTACCGTTCATCCAGGACAGGCGGTAAGCGGTATTCTTATCTCTTACCTTGTCCAGGTCTGCAGTTGCTACTTCAATACCGGTCTTAGCATCGTACAACTCGAAGTCAGCGGCCAAGCCGTTGGCATACAGCTTAAAGTTATCCATCAGAACAGCACTGCCGGCAACACCGGATACACCAATGCCGAGTTTTTCCACGGGCAGCTTTACAGCAGCCATAGGAACATCCTTTGCCTCGCCCAACAACTTACCGGAAGCATCGTAAACTGCATAATCACTGGTAAGCGCTTCTGCATTGTTGAAGTCAACGCCTCTTACCAACTTATACTTTTTACCGGCATCCACTTTCACACCGGTCAGCTCTACATACTCACCGGCATTATCATAATATACCTTACCGCCGGCAATCTTAAAGCCGCCTTCCTCTGCCTTTGTCTTATTTCCAAAGACATTCAATACAACAATCTCTGCATCGGCAGCCATATCGGCAGGCACAATCACATCAATTCCCCACGCCTGATTCTCAGCATAGGTATCACCTGCAGTGATGTTTTTCAAAACGTTCTTCAGTTTCAGAGTATAGTTGCCGGTCATCGCCAGCGCCTTATCACCGGAAGCATCGGCAATCTTAGCGGTAGCGGACTTATCCTTCTTTACTTCCCAGCAACCGGAGGGGAATGCAGTTGTAGTATCGAAATTAGCGCCTGCTTCGTAAGTTTCGAAAGTTTCCATAAATGCGGGATACTCGCTATAACGGTCTTCCGCATAAGTAATGGTGGGGATAACATCCTTTGCAGTTTCTACCCAGTAACCACAAGTGCCAACTTCGGTAATCTTAGCATCCTCGATGATCTTACCGCCGGGGAAAACAACGGTCTGTCCGGCAATGGAGAAGGTCAGATCCTTAGCGCCTTCTACCTTGAACTGCTCCAAAGTCATACCATCTGTCAGATCGGGAGTAATACGCCAGATATTACGTCCACCGGCATACATACCGGAAAGAATGAACTTATCATTCCAGGTATAGGGCATGATGATAGGCTTACGGTCTGCAGCGCCAACCAGACGAGTCAGCTCGTCCAGTATCTCAGACAAAATCTTGATAGCGTAGTCGATTTCATCGTCTCTCGGGGCTTCACCCTTGGCTTCTGCTGCAGCATTGCCTCTACCTATAATTTCGGTATCGATACAATAGGACTGGAAGGGTTCGGGATCCAGCAGGCCCAGATGGTAGTTCATTTCAGAATAGTAAGGGGTATTGCTGTAAGAACCGGGTCTGCTGTTATAGTTGTAATAGGTAGTCGTAATGGTAATTCTGTTATTGGGGGCAGATTCTCTCAGGTTTCTTGCAAAAATAGAATCCCACAAGACCATATTGAAGGGATTGTCCTTATACACTGCGCCATTGTAACCCGGAATATTCTTGTAAACAGGGGCACCACTGTCCTCAAAGAAACCAGGACCGGGACGGGAAGCATAAGTATTAAAATAGTTGACATTGCCCACAGTATACAGGTTACCGCCGGAACCAATACCACCCTTATCGCTCATATTCTTGTGCCAGGCATAGGTGTCACGGGACTGATAGTCGCAAAGAACTGCATCGGGATAGTATTTCAGCAGGCTCTCCATCAGGCAATCATTGATGCACTGATTCATGTAGTTACGCATAACCGTACCCCAAACAGCGCGGGAGTGGGCATACTCATCGCCGGATTTTTCGTTAATACCAAAAATCTCAGGGGTTTCCGGAGTTGCATTGGGCCAGAACTTGAAGCCACGCTCTACAAGCTGAGGACGAATCTTCTCAGCATACATAGGATTCTCAACAATTTTCTGATAGATGTAGATATCCTTCTGTGCAGCCTGTGTGATGTAGTAAGTACCGCCATCCACATATTCCAGGTCAGCTACAACGCTGTCCAGCTTGCCGCCGATGGAATGGTAGTGCTCAATGAACTCATCGAACCAGGCCTTCATAACCTTGATACCCTTTTCCATATAGATCTGGTCTTCCAGAAGGGTAACCAGAGCAGCGCGCACAGCGCCAAAGCGGAGAGAACGCATACCGTCGGGATATTCATCAAAAACAGGTTTCAGGTTCTCGGCAATCTCCTTGGGACCGCTGCCACCCACACCGGGTACAGATACCCTGATGCTATCATCGGTAACATAGTCCTCACTTCCTACACGGCTCCAGAAGAAAATCTTGGGATAGAAATTATCAAAGTTCGTTCCCAGATCCATGGAGTTTGTGATACGGAAAGGCTTGATGTCCACATCGGATTCTGCAGCATTGGCAACAAAGCACATAGGCAGCACCATTGCGAGAACCAGAAGGATTGCTAACAGTCTTTTCATTTCAAATTCTCCTTTTGTTAAAAGTGTATTTGGTCTACACCAACTACATACATTTCTGTATAGATTTATTATACCGATTTTTGTCTGCTTTGCAACAGTTTTTCGCATCTTTCGATTGATTTTTAGTTATAATGTATATAGTAGACATATATATTTATAAATAATTCCCCTGTTGCGAAATGCAACAGGGGAACATCTGTCAGTTATATAGGATCTCACTCAGTGGTTTTCTTCAGATCCGTCTGCCGCTTAGGCATAATCACAAACAAGTAAAGGGCAAATCCGCCGCAGGCAAGGGCGGCCACGCAAGTGGCTATAAGCAATCCAATGGGCAGGTTCTTCTCCCCTTCCGGTTCTTTTGCACCGGGGTTGGAAGGATCATTACCACCGGAAGGTGTGGTTGCATCGCCACTACCGGAGGGAGCCGTTGCATCTGCACCACCGTCAGGGGTGGTTGTACCGGTGTTGCCCTCATTGCCTTCGATTATTTTGCCGGTGGCAAGACCGATGGTTTTGGCAACAGAGGTCCAGGCAAAGTCACCGCTATCGTAATTGGTTGCGGTAGGTGCGCTGCCGTCCTCGGTGGCAACAGACAGCTTAATGTTGCTGCCCTTTACCACGCCGGTAGCGACGCCATCCTGACCGGGGGCCATCTTGATTTCTTCTACCAAATTGCCATTGTTATAAACCTTGGCAACCTTATACTCGGAAGATGCGTTCATCCAGGACAGTCGGTAGCCGGCGTCCTTAGCAGAAGTCAGGCCTTCCAGCTTGTAACCGGTAGTCGCATTGTAGGCCTCCAGCTCGGTGGTAACACCGGTGGGGTACATCTTGAAATCGTCAATATAGGCAGTATCGGTTACGCCAAGGGAGAAGAAACCTACCATCTCTACCGGCAGCGTAATCGTAGCCATTGCTACATTGTCTACGCTGCCCAGCTTCTTGCCATTGGCATCGTAAACTGTGTAGCTTGCCTTAAAGGAATTGGCGGTTCTGAAATCAAACTCTCTCTTGATTGTGTAGGTGCTGCCGGCCTTCAAGGATACACCAGACAGTTCCTGATACTGGGTGTTCTGGGGGTAGTATACCTTTCCGTCGGCAATCTTAATGCCCATATCGTTGTTGGTATAGGTCAGCAGTTTCAATTCGCCGGAAGAAGGCACGGTAACGGTAACCTCCCAAGCCTGCTGCTTAGCATAGCTATCGCCTGCAGTGATGTTCTTGGGGAACTTTACACTTCTGACTGTGGAAGTACCGGTGAGCGCCAGGGCATTATCGCCACCGTTGGACGCAATGGTAGCCTTACCGCTGACTTCCCAGCAATCTGCAGGCAGCGCAGCGGACTTGAAGGAGCTGCCGGCTTCGTACTTTTCGAAGGTTTCCAGGAAGGAGGGATACGCACTGTAATGGTCGGCATCGTTGGTGATAACGGGCATTACGTTAGCGGGGGTTTCTACCCAGTAACCACAGGTGCCTACCTGCAGAATATCACCGTCCTCAATGATTCTACCCTGAGGGAAGGTGATGGTCTGGCCGTTAATATAGAAGGTAGGTGCCTTGTCCTTTACTTTGAACTGTTCCAAGGTCACACCGGTAGATGTATCGGGGCTGATACGCCAAATGTTACGGCCGCCGGCATACATACCGGAGAGGATGAACTTACTGTTCCAGGTTGCGGGAACAAAAATCGGCTTTCTGTCGGAAGCACCGGCTACACGGGTCATTTCCTTCATAATGGAGTTCACAACCTTGATGGAGTAGCCATAATCTTCAATATTGGGGTCGGAGAAATTCTGACCGTTGTTGAATACCTCATCTTCAATGATATAGGACATGATGGGCTGGGGATCCAGCATAGCCACATGGAAATAGTTTTCTGCATAATAGGGGGTATTGGAATATGCACCAACCTTGGTGGGCTGGTAATTGAAGTAGGTCATATGTACAGCGACTTTCTTGTAGGGATTCGCCTCATACATCTGCTTTATCATATTCACTTCCCAAAGACAGGTATTGAAAGCCGTCTGCTCGTAGGCTGCATAGTAGCAGGAAGCGGGGGTGGTATAGTCGCCGCTGTAAACAGTGTTGTTGGGTCTAACAGAATAGACACTGAAATTAGAGGTCGTACCGCAACCGGACAGATTGCAGCTAATGGGAGAAGAGGTGGAGTTGACGGTCTTCTGCCAACCGGTCGTGTAACGCACCTGATAGTCGCAGACAAGGGCATCGGGATAGTACTGGATCAGAGGATTGTACACCGCTTCGTCAATCGCCTTTGCCATACGGATATTATTTACGTTGTTCCAAATATTGTAGGCCTTGCTGTATCTGGTGTCCAGAGAAAAAATCTCGGACTTTTTCTCAGTCTGCTTGGATTCGGGATAGAACTCAAAGCCATGCTCCTCCAGCATGGGTCTCAGTTCGGTCAAATACCGGGGATCTTCCACGATATTGCGGAAGATATCGGTATCATTATATCTGGTATCTTTATTGCTGTCGTGGTATGCCAAATGGATATACCAGGATCCACCATAGATATACTCCACATCCAGAGAGATGCCATCCAGCAAGCCGCCGATACGCTTGTACTCTGCAAGGAACTCATTCAGCCAAGTACGGGTTGCATCCACAGCCTTATCATAGTAGACATTGTGCTCTACCAGGCAGTGCATTGCCGTGGACATCAGTCTTAAGTTGATGTACCGGGTACCCTCAGGACGGCTGTCAAAGTCCTCCTTCAGCTTTTGGGCAAGGGTGTCAATTTTGTTGGTGCCGTAGCAAGAAACAGTGAACTTCTCGCCGGGCTTAAATGTATTGGTAAAGAAAAAGGGCTTTGATAAAACATAGTCTTCCGGTTCCCACAGTTCTTTACCGTTGATGGTGTAGAAAGGTTTAACGGTAACAGATGCCGCACTAACCAGCGCATTCGCCGGCAACAATGCTGCAAGCATAATTATCGTCAATAAAACTGCAAAAAATCTCTTCATTTCTTTTCTCCTGTTCCATATGGGTTTCTCGGGATTTTTTGTAATACCCGTCTATTTATACTATAAAAGGGATTATGTGTCAACAAAATGTTGTTATATTATACAACTGGGGGTGTGCATTTCACACACCCCCAGTTGAAAGTTATTTAGGCGCCTTGATTCTGCTGAGTTTCTTGTTCAGCTTCAACAAATCTTCTTTGGTAAACTTGGCATCCATCATACCGCCTGCCATTGTCAGCAGCCGCAGTACTGTGAAGCCGCCCATCATGCTCATCAGTTCCGGGGTCATTTCAAAGCCCATAGGCTTTGCCTTCTCACCCTTCTTGCCGCCGCCCAGCATCTTGCCCATCAGTTTCATAAACAGGAGCTTACCGCGGAGGGTAGAAATGACAGCGCTCATCTTGGAATTCAAGGACAGCCGACCGGGCTTTTCCTCAATGTCAAACCAGTTGAGAATTGCACCAACCTCTACCAGACGGTAGTCCTCATTGAAGGTGTCCACCTTGCGGATGACGCTCTCATCACGGCAATCGCCGGCAACTGCCTCCAGCTTGGTTTCACCCGCATTGGGAACTTCAAAGTAGAAGAAGTGGTCAGCCGCCTCCTTCACACCAAGGCTCTGGCCGTTTGCGAACAGTTCCACAGCAGGCTGATTGGAGTACACGGTAACCTTGGTTACATCCTCCACACGGTCCACATACCGCTTGCCACACAGGTGGACAAAGGGCTCATCGCTGAGCCATGCCTTGTAGGCATAGAAGGAGTCCTTCTTGTATTTTCTGTCAATGGTAATCAGACCCTTGTGGTTCTGACCGTTTTCGCCGCCTTCGCTTCTTGCGTCAGCGCCGAAGTCAAACATATTCCACACGTGGGTTGCCCACATAAACTTCCGAGTGAACAGCTGCTTGATCAGCTCCTCGTGGTAATAGGCCTGATATTCTTCGGTATAATCACCCTGACGGGGGTCGGAGTTATGCCAGTTCAGCGCCTCTGCGCCGTACTCAGAGCAACCGATGGGAATATTGGGGTGCGTTGCATGGAACTTGTCAAACCAAGGACCGTTCATGCTCGTCTCGCCACCGTACCAGCCGAAGTAGTGGTTGTAGGAAACCACATCGGAAATCTGCAGGTACTCAGCATCCATGGGACACATGGAAACAGCAGCAACGGTGGTCTTTCTGGTCTTGTCCATCTCATGGACCAGAGTGTTCAGAACCCGGTGGTTAT
>JAEIGA010009543.1_pt1 | contig 14692 bp, 7 predicted proteins | sample 9270691 | NCBI WGS metagenome assembly JAEIGA01 (sample SAMN17057246, study PRJNA624740) | gut metagenome | biome: biome; isolation source: fecal sample | host: Bos grunniens | place: China: Xizang | collected 2019
AAGGCCGGTATGCTGCAGGAAGGTGTTATCCCCACCGGTCAGAAGTTCGGTATGAGCTCCAAGACCGGCGCTATCAACCAGTATGGTACTTATGCTGCCATCACCGACAAGCTGGAGCTTCGCGCCTATGATGATGTGATCCTGGGCGCTACCGAGGAAATGGGTGCTTCCGCTGCGGAGACCCAGGAGACATTGATCCGTGATGCGCTGCTGGTCAACACCAATGTGCTGTACTGCGACAACATCACTATCGCCACCGGCGCTGTGGCTGGTACTCCCACCAGTCCTGCCACCATGGAGGCTACCGCTGAGGTTATGTGCCTGCTCACTCCCGACAGTGTTGCTAAGGCTGTCACCATCATGAAGAAGAACCGCGTTCCTACCATCAACGGTAAGTATTATGCGGTGATTCATCCCAGTGTGGCCTATGACCTGCGCAAGAGCAAGGAGTGGATCGAGGCCCACAAGTATGCGGCTACCTCTGAGATCTTCAACGGTGAGATCGGTGAGCTGCACGGCTGCCGCTTTATCGAGAATGTGTTCGCCCCCATCCTGGGTGACACCTACAAGAACAAGGCTGGCGGCGTGACCTACGCTACCTACTTCTTCGGCAAGGATGCTTTCGGCATCATTGACCCCGAGGGCGGCGCTCTGGAGATGATCGTCAAGGACAAGAGCCAGGTGGGCGGTCCTCTGAACCAGTTCTCCACCATTGGCTACAAGTTCGAGACCAACGGTGCTACTATCCTGTACACCGAGCGTCTGCTTCGCGTTATGAGCTGCTCCAGCTTCAGCGCAACCGACGCAGTCAACTAAGCTACCTGGAGGGGCAAGGCCATGAGCCCTGCCCCTCTCAATTATTAGGAGGAATTTACTATGAGTAACGAAAACACTAACATTCCCGTGAACAAAGCTCCCAATCCTGGTACAAAGGATGCCCTGAAAGCTGAGAATGACGCTCTCAAGGCTGAATTGGAGGCGCTGAAGGCACAGGCAGAGAAAGATGCTGCTGTCAAGGCTGAATTGGAGGCATCTGCAGCACCTGAGGAGGAGCGCGTGGAGATCTTCGTTCCCAAGGGCTATGCCAATGACGAGCCCAATCTGATGATCGCCGTCAACGGTGTCAACTATCTGCTTCCCAAGGGCAAGTCCTCTAAGGTGCCCAAACACATTGCAGAGGAATTCTACAGAGCCCAGAAGGCACAGGAGGCCCTGGACAAGCGTGTAGATAAGATGCTGGAAGCATCCAAGTAATCAGAGGGGGGCTTCATAGCTCCCCTTTTTTGGATAGGAGGGAATACTAATGAAGATTATTGAGGCAATCACCAGACTGGATGCGCTGAAATTCAACACCTACGGCCAAAGCGATAAGGTGGATTGGCTGTCCAGACTGGATAGCATGGTAAAAAAGCAAGTCATTGATACCCATGAGGGGGCAGAAGCGGTTACATTTACCGGCTACGATGATAGCACAAGCCTTGATACTGAGCTGTTGGTTCCGGCTCCCTATGATGAAGTTTATCTGCGGTGGCTGGAAGCTCAGATCGATTATCACAACGGTGAGTACGACAAGTACAACAATGCCATTATCATGTTCAATACGGCTTTTGAAGCCTACCAGAGCTACTACAACAGAATGCACAAGCCTGTTAGCCATGGCAGGCGATTCCTATTCTGACAGGGGGGAATAGCATGAGATACCCTACTTTGTATACCAAAGAAAGCAGCCGCCAGATGGTGGATGTGTTCAAGGGTTACAACCATAATCTTCGGATCAATGACGGAGAATTCTTTGATATGAAGAATATGACCTCCGATTATTACCCGGTTCTTTCTCCCAGAGGAAAGCGCGGTGTATATGCTACACCCAGCAACCCCACTGGCCTGATTGCTAAAGACAGTCTGTGCTATGTGGATGGCAGAAACTTTGTCATAAACGAATACTCGGTAGACATGGGGCTGAATGATGAGCCTAAGCAGCTGATCTCCATGGGTGCCTATGTCATTATTATGCCGGATAAGAAGTATATCAATACCAAGGATCTGACAGACTTTGGAAGCATTGAGGCGGCATATCCCAGTGTGGAAGACCAGACTGTAACTGCCAGCTATGAAATGTGCAAAGTTGACGGGACGGCCTATGAAGAAACAGTGAGACAGCCCAACGCCCCAGAAAACCCGAAAAACATGCAGCTATGGATTGATACATCCTCTGTCCCTCATGTACTGAAGCAGTATTCCGCAACACAGGCGATATGGAATCAGATTGCAACCACCTATGTAAAGATAGCAGCACCGAACATTGCGGCATCCTTCAGCCAGTATGATGCGGTAAAGATATCTGGAATACCGGAGCAGATCACACAGCTGGGAGAGGTAGAAGGCCAGGTGTGTCCCTTATGGGCTGTTTATCGAGATCCCGGTGACACAAGCGAAGAAAACCCAAGAGCGGAGGGTACCTTTGATTATGTTGTCATAGTTGGCATTCTGGATGAATCGGTGACAGCTACATCTAAGCTCAGACTGGAAAGGTCCATGCCAATAATGGATTTCGTGATTGAATCCGATAACCGTTTGTGGGGCTGTATGTATGGTGTTGCTGCCAATGGTCAAGTGGTCAACGAGATCTACGCCTCCAAACTGGGGGATTTTAAGAACTGGAACTGCTTCATGGGACTTTCCACAGACAGCTATGCAGCTTCTTGCGGTACAGATGGACAGTTTACCGGTGCCATCACGCACCTGGGATATCCGCTCTTTTTCAAGGAAAACTTTGTTCACAAGGTATATGGCAACTACCCTGCGAACTTTCAGATACAGACCACAGCCTGCAGAGGCGTACAGAAAGACTGTGAAAAGAGCCTCGCTATCGTAAATGAGACATTGTTCTACAAGGCAAGGTATGGTGTGTGTGCCTATGATGGCAGTCTCCCTACTGAGAGCTCTTATGTGCTTGGTAACGAGGCATACAGCAATGCGGTGGGCGGCGCACACGGCAATAAATATTATATTTCCATGGAAGACAGCCAGGGAAGACGGCATCTGTTTGTATACGATACAGCAAAAAGAATGTGGCACAAAGAGGATGGTATTGCGGTAGATTGCTTCTGCTCCTGCCGTGGGGAAATGTATGCTATCTCTGAGGGGAAGATCATTACCATGCTTGGCACTGGGACGCAGGATAGCACACCGGTGGAATGGATGGTACAGACCGGGGAAATCGGTATTTCTAGTCCGGATATGAAGTACATTTCCAGAATTACGGTGCGAATGTCTATGGATATTGGCTCTGAGGTCCGGTTCTATGCACAGTATGACTTTTCGGATGGCTGGGATGAGGTGTGTGTAATCAATGGCACAAGCCTTCGGAGCTTCTCTATCCCCATCAGACCCAGACGATGCGACCATATGAAGCTTCGCATTGAGGGTATTGGAAATGCAAAGATTTACTCCATCACCAAAACCATTGAGCAAGGAAGTGATCTGTCATGAGCATAAATATCCGACTGCCGAATATCACGGCGCAAAATGATTCAGGGAAGCTGGCACAGGTTCAGAACTACATGTATCAGCTGGTGGAGCAGCTGAACTGGGCGCTCAATACCATAGAAACTGCCGGCACCGGAAACACCTTGCCAACTGTGCGTGTTCAGCAAAGTGAAGCTCTTTCCCCCAAGGAAGCAGAGGACACTTTCAATTCCATAAAGGCACTGATTATCAAGTCTGCAGATATTGTGATGGCCTATGAGAAAACTATTCTGACAGATTTTGATGGCAAATACTTCGCTGATTCCGATTTCGGTACCTATCTTGAGGAAACGAACAGGAAGATAGAGGAAAATTCAAAAGGTGTCACAGAAACCTACTCCAATATACAGACGATCAACACTAGCCTGGGCACTTTGGAAGAAGATGTTCGTCAGACCAATGCCTATATCAAGAGAGGTTTGCTTGGATATGACAATGGGAATGCCATTTATGGTATAGAGGTTGGCGAGACAAAGGAAGGTTCTTTCTCAAAGTATGCACGATTCACGGCAGACAAGCTTTCTTTCTACGATGTATACGGCTACGAAGTGGCCTATATTGGTGCCGGCTGCCTATACATTGTAGGAAAATCTGTATTCCTTGGTGAAATCCAGTTTGGCGGTTATAACGCTGATACATCGGATGGCCTGGCATTCACATGGATAGGAGGGTAAGCCATGGCAAAAACATTTACCTTAACAAGTGTAGCCTATCAAGGAAGATACCTGCAGCTATATTGTGAGCAGGTACCAGATATCGCAAACAACCGCTCTACGATTAACTGGACGCTATCATCCCTTGGCGGTGAAGATAGCTACTATCAGACCGGCCCTACAACCGTAACGATTGCCGGTAGCCAGGTTTATTATTGCAAGAAGATGGCCTGGGATACCAGGGAGTTCCCTGCTGCTAAAGGCAGCGTGAGCGGTTCCCTTGTGGTTAATCACGATACCTACGGAAACCTCACAATATATGTGAGTTTGACAACATCTATCTACACCGGCGTTCTCAAAACCTCCGACGGTAACTGGACATTGGATAGCATACCGAGACAGGCAACCATTACTGCGGCATATGATTTTACGGATGTAGGCAACCCAAGCATTTCCTTTAGCAATCCCGGTGGATATCGTATGGATGTTTGGTTGGAGCCGAATCCTATAGGAGACCACCTTTGCATAAGAGAGAATATCCCCAATACTGGCAGCTATACCTGGTCACTTACGGATGCGGAAAGAAATGCGCTGAGAAACAAATGTGCAGGTAATTCCTGCCCTATCCGGATTGGCCTTTATTCCTATGTCGGTGGTGTACAATATGCCGATTACAAGGATAAGACCTACACCATGACGGATAACGCTGCTACAAAGCCTTCCGTGAGCTTGTCTGTTTCTCCAAACAATGGTTCGCTCCCAAGCACATTTAATGGTCTGTACATTCAGGGAAAATCCAGAGTAAATGTGACTGTATCGGCTACAGGCAAGTACAATGCTAAGATCAACAGTTACTCCGGAAATGTGGACAGTAAAGCCTATAGCGGTGATAAGTTCACATCCGATGCGTTACAGAACCCCGGAACAGTAAGCATATATGGTTATGCCAAGGATTCCAGAGGCTTTACAGGCTCCAAGGAGCAGAAAATCCAGGTTATCGAGTATTCAAAGCCTTTGGTTGTTCCCTTTGGTAGTGAAAATGCGATTCTTTGCTACCGGAGTGACGGAAACGGCAAAAGAACAGGTGCCAGCACATCTGTGTGGATCAAGGCGGCGAGGTCCTACCACAAGGTTGTGGCTTCCGGTTCTCAGAAAAACTTCTGTGCGCTGCAATGGCGGAGAAAATTGGCCACAGAGGCATGGAATGACAGCGTTCATCTATGGAGTGATCTGCTTGCAAAATCCAACCAGGCAACCGATAGCTACAATGCGTTGCTTTCCGGGGTGGTGTTCGACCTCCAAAAAGCATACACCATTCAAATCCGTGCGATTGATGATCTGGGTGAACATGACCTCAAAACCCTGGAAGTGCCTACGCGGGATGTGGCTCTGCATCTGGGCAAGGGCGGCAAAAATGTGTCCGTCGGTTCTTACTGCGACTACACTGAGGATTACACCTTCTATTCTGCATGGAAAGCGGTATTTGCTAATGGATTTGTAGACAAAACGGACACCGGCTGGAAAACGATCAATGCGAATATTTATTACAGATGCAAATGCGGATATGTCACAATCGTTGGGGTAAGCAATGGCGAGATTATGCTGACCAGCGATACATACACAACAGTCGGTACAATTCCAAAAGGATTTGCACCCGGTATTGCCATTCCGCTTGTATTCCATTTCATAGGAGGAAATATGATAGGCCAATCTGGATTTCTGAGGGAAACCGGAAATATTGAATTATATGTTTCCGGGACAGGAAAAGCCTACTGGGCATTTACGGTTACTTATCCAATATAAACGAGGAGGAAATAGTATGTCGACATATACCGTAAAAAATGGAGATACTCTGTATGACATTGCGAAAAATCATGGAACAACCTACCAGGAAATCGCAAAAGCCAACGGAATCTCCAATCCGAATTTAATTTACGCAGGGCAAACACTGAATATTGGCGGTAACTCCGCCCCTGCTGTGCAAAACGATGCAACCGCTCCTGCGGCTACAGGTACCGCCGGCGGCACACCGGCACAGACGCAGACCCAGAATTCCGGTTTTTCCTATGCAGACTATACTCCCAGTGATGCAGTAACACAGGCGGAGGCTTTACTGCAGCAGCAAATGGCGAGTAAACCCGGGGAATATCAGTCTGCATGGCAGGGACAGTTGACCGATAAAATCAGTCAGATCCTAAACAGGGATAAGTTTTCCTATGATTTGAATGCGGACGCCATTTATCAGCAGTACGCTGACCAGTATGTTCAGCAGGGAAAGATGGCCATGATGGATACCATGGGACAGGCACAGGCTATGACCGGTGGATTTGGCAACTCCTATGCCCAAAGTGTAGGCCAGCAGGCATACCAGGCACACCTTCAGCAGCTGAATGATATTGTTCCGGAGCTGTATGGAATGGCTCTGGATCGGTATAACCAGGAGGGGCAAGAACTGTATAACCAGGCTGCGCTGATGGCTCAGCAGGAGGACCAGGACTATGGCCGTTACATGGATAGTATGAATGCATGGCTCACCGAGAGAGACTATCTGGCCGGCAGATACGATTCTGAGAGAGGCTACGACTATGGCCAGTATGTCGATAACCGTGATTTCAGCTACGGTTCCTTTGTTGATGATCGTAATTACCAGTACCAGCAGGAGCAGGATGCTCTGGCAGAAGCATGGCGGCAGAAAGAGTTTGACGAAGCCCAGCGGCAGTATGACGAGCAGATGGGCCTTACCAGAGAGCAGTTTGCATGGCAGCAGGAACAGGCTGCTGCAGCCGGTAGCGGTGGTAACGGTGGCAATGGCGGCGGAGGGGACGGCGATAGTGATTTCACGCAGGCAATCTTCTCTCGTGTAGACGAAAACGGCAACTATGTATTCTACTTCGATGGAAAAGAGCGCACATATGCTCCCGGTGTGAATCCTTATACCGGAACCACAAACAGTGATGTCAAGAATGGTACCTTCACTAATGGATACCAGCCCGATAATATCAATGGCAAGAAGCTGACAAAGTCTGGCATTACCGATGTAGTGAATGGTGTCACCCAAAATGTATGGAAGACCCCGGATGGTAAACTGTGGATTTGGGACGGCACAAAGAACAAGTACCTGGAATATGATGATGGTAGCCTTCCTGTTGGCGGTGACGGTAGAGGTAACAGTAGCGTTGGCGGTGGCAAAAATAATATAAATCGAACCGAAACACATATGTTTAATTAATTGCGATGCAGTGAGGTGATAGTATGGCTGTATTCAAAGCAACCGATAAAAAAAGTGATTCCGCAGGCAAGTTCAAGGCAACGGAGAAAAGGTCCTATGATTCCGCTTTGGTCTACGATTGGGACACTCGTAACAAGGAAGCACGAGACATACTGGAGCAGTATCGTATCAAGGTCAACAACGGCGGATATCTTTCCGCCGATGACCTTGCCACATACAAGAAGGCTCTGGACAGCTATGAGGAGACATCCAATGGCCTGCGGAGTATCGCCAAGGTGTTTGGCTCAGGGAACTCCATGACCGATGTGACCACCTGGGGCTCCACGATGTCCAAGATGAGAAAAAATTACCAAACCATGTCCGAGTATTATTCCAAGTGGAAAACAGAGGATGACTACAAGGCTGCAATCGCACAAGCGGAAAAAGATGAGCGTTTGATGAAAGAGCTTCTTGGTGACTATGATCCTGAAAAAAATAAGCAGGATGCACAGACCGCTTGGGGCGAGTATCAGCAAATGCTGGAGAGAATTGCACAGAATAAAGCGAAGGCCGAGGCAGAAAAAAGTGGGTTTGTGAAAGCGGTTGAACATCTTGGCACTACTCCACAGGGCGCCTTCGCTGTTGACATGAATCAGATCGCAGAAGGCTATATTCAAAAAGATATTAACAGCCAGAAGCCGGATGATAGGTGGAGTGAAGAACAGCAACTTGCCTACGCATATCTGTGGAAACATAACAGAACCAAGGCTGGGCAATATGCGATTGCAATCAATAACCGTCTTGATGCCAAGCAGGAACAGGAACAGTTGCAAAAAATCCAGGATTGGGCAACGGACAATTTTGGCGCAGGTGTTGTCAGTACCGTTGGTGCAGTTCTTTCCTCACAGTTTGGCTTAGCAGATTACTTGGGCGACATCATACAACAGGGTGCAGTTGGGTATGTCGATGAGTATGATGGTAATGTATCTCTGTTTGAATATTCGCAGGCTGTTACTGGTGGCATATCCCAACACCTGAACGAGTTGGGAGGAACTCTGGACGAAGATATCCCAATTATTGGTGGAAAAGGCTGGGGTGATGTATACGGCCTTAACAACAGTATTCTGCAAAGTGCTTTGGCAGCCTATACAGGTGGTGGTGGTCAGGCACTTATTACAGCATTTGGCTCTGCTGCGGCTAGTGGCGTGGATGATGCTATTAAGAGAGGTGCCAGCGGAAAACAGGCTGTGCTTTATGGTACAGCAGTTGGTGCTGCGGAAGCTGTCGCAGAGAAGATTGGCGTGGACAACCTGATGAAGATTGGGTCTTCTGCAACACTCAAACAGCTTTTTATTAATATTATCAAGCAGGGTGGAGCAGAGGGCATAGAGGAAGGCATTACTTCTGTCTTAGGAAATGTCGCAGACAACATCGTCATGGGAGATAAGAGTAACTTCTATCTCAGCGTCGAGGCATACATGAACGCAGGCATGAACGAAGATGATGCTAAGAGAAAAGCATGGTCTGAAATGGTTGGCGATATTATTTATGATTCGGCTGCTGGCTTTGTATCTGGTGCTGTTCACGCTGGCCCTCAAACTACATACCAAACCCTTGTGCAGAATGCCGACACAAAAAACACCTATGGCGGCTTTCAGAAGGAGCTTGTGGGTGAGGCTCTGGAAATTGATCCGGGCAATGCTTTTGCGCAGAAGATGCAGGGTAGACTGGACAATGGGAAGAATTTATCTGGTAGTCAGCTGAACAAGCTTGTGCGGCAGAATACTGAGGGGATAACCGCACTGGATATGTCTTCTATCCAGACCGCAGCAGAAACCAGGCTTACTGAGCTGGGAGAGACCGGCGATGTGGCTACTATTGCGGCGGCACTTGCCAAGCAGGCTGCCGGGGAAAGATTGTCGAAGGCAGAGCAACAGGCCATTGCGAATAGCAAATATGGTCAGCGTGTTGCCAATGAGTTGAATCCCGAGAATATTCGCAGCGGTGGATATTCTTCTGCATGGGCGGAACAGATTGACACCAACAGAATCAATGCCCAGGAATATAGTCGCCTTGTAGAAGCCGCACAGCTGCCCCAGGAGACCGCAGAAGTTACCGGGGTACAGGTTGTACCCCAGAGCGAGAATGTGGCGCAGGGCCAGCAGGTAGAGGTGGTGGAGAATCCTACGGCAACTATCCGGGAAAACCAGATGGTTGAAACGCAGCAGACCACGCAGCCGGCAAATGACCAGCAAGTTACCGGCAAGTTAACTGGTAAGGAATCCTTACAGGTTGTCGAGGAAGCTGCGGAGGAGCCTGTTACGCTGGAGAGTGCTTCCCAGAAGTACGGCGCTCAGGCAAAGGCTATGATCCACACATACCAGGCCGGGCAGGATGTTGCTAAGTTTGATAAGGCATACCAGGCTGCCTATGATATGGGCAGGAGTGGTGTTGCGCTTTCCTATGCTTTGAACAGTGAGGCTACCAGTTATCTTACCGAGGCTCAGAAAGGCTTGGCTTATGAAGCCGGTGAAGCCGCTTCCAATACTGCCGCCCATGCTCTGGATGCCAAGAATAAGGCCTCTGCCAACGGTAAGACTGGAAGAAAGAAAGGCACTGTGCGCGGAGAAGGCGTGACAATTTCCGATCTGAAGCAGACCTTTAATGATACCCAGGGCAAAGCATATAAATACTTAAGCACTGTTGCAGAGGTAACCGGCATTGATATCGTGCTGTACCGCTCTGAGGCAGGTCCGGACGGTAAGTTCCAGGGGGCACAGGGAAGATACCGCAGGAGTGAGCCGGGCACCATCTATATTGATCTGAATGCCGGCCTTTCTGATATCAAGAGTGTGGATGATCTGGCAAAGTATGCGATGCTTCGTACCTTCGCCCATGAATTTACACATTTTATTGAAAATTGGAATCCTATCCAGTACAATGAGCTTAGAAAGGTAGTTTTTGACACACTCACCCAGCGCGGAGAGAATGTGCAGGATCTCATTGAGGATAAGCAGGCCCGCAATCCTGGTATGGACTATGATAAGGCCAGCCGGGAGGTCGTGGCTGAGGCTATGACAGATATTCTGCCGGATGTTAACTTTGTGCAGGAGCTGGCCCAGAAACATAAGAACATCTTCACTAAGCTTCTTGAGAAACTGAAGGAATTTGTTCAGAATCTCCGGGATTATTTTAACTCCATCGGTCACAACCGTTCCAGAGAGGCCAATGCCCTTAAGGAGCAGGTTGGTGAGACAGTTAAGTATCTGGACAGCATTGTGCAGCTGTTTGATAATGTGGCGGTGCAGGCTGTGGAGAATTATCAGCAGACAGTGGCAACGGAGGAAGTGGCTGTTGCAGAGAATGAAACAACCACAACTGTTTCCAAAACGGAAATTGTTGCTACAACTGAGGAAGAAACCCCGGCAGTTGGTGAAGAAAATGCACCAACTGAAACAGATGCTTATGGCTTTACCATTTCTGATAATGTGGAGCATGGTTCTTTGGAGATCACCTTTGACAGCAAACCTTCTGAGGCTGTGCGTGATGTGCTGAAGGAGAACAAATTCCGCTGGCACAAAACCAAAAAGGTATGGTATGGCTACGGCAATCGTGCAGATATTCAGGATGCGCTTCGCGCTGCCTATGAATCCGAAACAAAACCCGCAGAAAGCGTAACAAAACCGGCTGATACCGTAACAGAAACCCCGGAAGCCGTGACAGAAGCTACCGAAACCGTAACAAACCAGGTGGAAAGTGTTCTAGAACATAGAACACCTGCAGAGGCTGAACCGGCATACGACCCCAATGATCCTTATAACAGGCTGGCTTATTTGCTGGGTAGGCGCTCCAGATTTGAGCATGGGAACTTTGTATACCGTGTTCTGAAGGCTGGTCCCGATAACAGCATGTGGCAGGGTCATATTGATGCGGCTGAGATATCTGCCAGTGGTGTGTATGTGGCCAATGCCAGAGGTATTCACTACACCAGCGAGCTTTACGAAAACCGGGATGATGCCCGGGATGATATCATAGCTACAGCGAGAGCCAGTAAGCTGCTGGATGAAAAGCCTACAGAAACTACCAAACCCAAAGAGGAGGTAACAAATAATGGCCAAAATGCTGATAACCAAGGAGCAGTACCACAGTATGAGCCCGATGGGAGTGGAACTGCACGACTACTGGATGAAGTGGAAGCCGGAAATGTACCAGGAGATGGCGGCAGCGGGGACACTTTGGGAAGTGCTGCAGAGCGAGGACCGCAGATTGGACGAGATGGTGATCGACCTGATACACAGGGGTCTCGCAGTGGATCAGGCGAAGGAAGTAGCCAGAGCGGAGATCTACGGGGATCTGACCGAGTAACCATTGACGGCGGCACCATAAATACCCATGCTGCCGCAAAGGAATACGCCGAGGGCAAGGGCTACCGGATTGAGCTCAATAAATTGTCCGCGAAGAAGAATATCATTCAGGTGGATATTTACGACAAACAGGGAATCCCGACCTTTAATCCGATCATTATTGGAGAATTGGGCAAGGGAAATGGCACCGCTGGCTGGAACAAGGTCAAGGAAGCTATCGACAAGCGAGAGACAGCAGAAAATGAGAAATCTGCGGCCGACACAAATGTCGGTGACAAAATGACACCAGCTGCTGAGGACACAAATGTCCCTAGCAAAGAGGCTGAAAAGCTGCATGAGGAAGTGGTAGAGCAGATCGCACAGCAATCCACCGAGAAGCCCAAGGGCCGTAACTTTGTGATCGGTGACAGTCTGGACCTGCCCAGCGGTGAAAAGGCCAGATACAAGGCCAACATTGACGCTATCCGCCTGGTAAAGCAACTGGAAGCGGAAGGGCGCTATGCCACAGAGGCGGAGCAGGTGATTCTTTCCAAGTATGTTGGTTGGGGTGGCCTTGCCAATGCTTTTAGTGACAAGAAGGCAGACTGGGCCAAGGAATATACCGAGCTGAAGGAACTGCTGACCGATGAGGAATACAGCAGCGCAAGAGGATCTACCCTGAACGCACACTACACCGATATTTCCGTTATCAAGGCAATGTATGATGGCCTTAAGCAGCTGGGCTTTACCGGCGGCAGAATGATGGAGCCTTCCTCCGGTGTGGGTAACTTTGTGGGAGCCATGCCTGCAGATATGGCTGCGAATGTGCGCAGCTGGACTATGGTGGAGCTGGACGGCATCACAGGTCTGATTGCTAAGTACCTTTACCCCAATGCGGATGTGCGTATCCAGGGCTTTGAAAAGGCCAATATTCCTAACAACTTCATGGATGTGGCAATCAGCAATGTTCCCTTTGGTAACTATGCTATTGCGGATAAGACCTACCCCAAGAAGGTAACCAGTGCAATCCACAATTACTTCTTTGCAAAATCGCTGGACAAGGTCAGACCCGGCGGTATTGTGATGTTTATCACATCCAGCTACACCATGAACAGCAAAGATGAAACCGTCCGACGCTATATCATGCAGAAGGCTGACCTGCTGGGTGCGATCCGACTTCCGGACAATGCGTTTAAGGGGAATGCCGGCACAGAGGTTGTGACGGATATTCTGGTGCTGAAAAAGAGAGCAGCGAATACCGCCTATGCCGGAGAGGACTTCCTGGAAGCGCCTTACAAGTACATCAGCGGTTATAATGGCGCGTATATCAACAGCTACTTTGAGAATCATCCGGAAATGGTGCTTGGTACTCCTACTATGAGTGGCGGTATGTACCGCAGCGATAGCCTTACCTATAAGGCGTTGGAAGGCAGGGGCAGCCTTGCAGACCAGATCCGGGAGGCTTTCAAGAATATCCAGGGCAAGTTGGAGTATCCTGCACAGCGCAGCCCGGAAAAGACCAACTTCGCTGTGGAAAGGGCCGACAAAAAGACTAAGGAAAACGGCCTGGTGGTGAAGGACGGCAAGGTCTATAAGAACACCGGCGGAGAGCTGATCGAGCAGACTGTTTCCAAGGGTACCGCTGAGCGTATTGCTGGAATGCTGGAAATCCGGGACGCAGCCAAGGCACTGCAGACTGCCCAGCAACAGGGACTGAAAGAAACTGAGATCAAATAGGCCAGACAGAAGCTGAACAAGGTCTATGATGACTTTGTAAAGAAGCATGGCTTTATCAATGCTCAGTCTAACAAAAATGCCATTATGGATGATCCGGACAGGTATTCCATCCTTGCATTGGAAAACTGGAACCCGGAAACCAAGAAAGCTACCAAATCGGATATCTTCTCCAAAAATACCATTGCACCGAACCGGACCGTAACATCTGCCAAGGATGTGGCAGAGGGATTGATTGTATCTGTCAACCAGACCGGCGGTGTGGATGCTGCGCTGATTGCCAAGCTTACCGGAAAGACGGAAGCCGAGGTCACCAGAGAACTGCTGGACAGCAGAAAGGTTTTCAAGAACCGGAACGGTGGACTGGAAACAGCGGAAGTGTACCTCTCCGGAAATGTTCGCGCAAAGCTCCGTGATGCAGAAGCTTTGGTAAGCCTGGATGCAGACTATCAGAAGAATGTGGAAGCACTTCGGGCAGTTGTGCCGGAGAATGTGGGCTATCAGGATATTTTTGTGAATCCCGGTACACCATGGATTCCCGACAGCGTATATTCTGACTTTGCAGCACACATGCTTGGTACTGTCAACCATGATTGGAGACAAGCCATTACGGTTACCCGCAACAAGGATACCGGTAATTTTGTGGTTGAGCTGAAGGAAAAGTACCTGAAATCCAACTCCTACAACACCCAGAAGTGGGGCACCAGCCGCCGCTCCTTCCTGGATCTGTTTGACGCTATGCTGAACAGCAAGAGCGTTGTGGTCAAGTATAAGACTGATGATGGCAAATCTGTCATTGACCAGGATGCTACCGCAGCAGCCAATGAAAAGGTTGAGGCTATCCAGAAGGAATTCCAGGAATGGCTGTGGAAGGACGAGGGCCGCCGCACAGAGCTGGCAACCCTCTACAATGAGACCTTCAATTCCATTGTAACGCCTAAGTACAACGGCGATAACCTGACGGTAAACGGTGCCAACGCCATGAAGCCTCTGAGACCGCACCAGCGCAACGCTGTCCAGAGAGTTATTTCCTCCGGCGGTAACACCCTGCTTGCTCATAAAGTGGGCGCAGGCAAGACCTACGAGATGGCAGCGGCAGCTATGAAGCTCAAGGAACTGGGACTTGTGAAGAAGCCTCTGTTCGCGGTTCCTAAATCGTTGGTTGCTCAGTGGGGCAATGAGTTTGTAGACTTCTTCCCGACTGCAAAGCTGCTTGTGGCAGAAGC
>JAEIGA010009544.1_pt1 | contig 14691 bp, 11 predicted proteins | sample 9270691 | NCBI WGS metagenome assembly JAEIGA01 (sample SAMN17057246, study PRJNA624740) | gut metagenome | biome: biome; isolation source: fecal sample | host: Bos grunniens | place: China: Xizang | collected 2019
GCCTTGTTCTCCTCGGTTGTGAGCTCCTCGACCCACTCGTGCTCGGGTGCGATAACCATAAACGTTACGCCGAAGATGGTGTCAGGGCGAGTGGTGAAAATTTCCAACTTACGCTCTGAATCCTTCACGTCGAAGAATACCTGAGCACCTACCGAGCGACCAATCCAGTTGCGCTGAATCTCCTTCAACGATTCGCTCCACTCGAGCTTCTCCAAGCCGTCCAACATGCGCTGTGCGTATGCTGTAACGCGCAACAACCACTGCTTCATGCGCTTCTGCTCTACGGGGTGACCACCACGCACCGATAGTCCCTCCTTAACCTCGTCGTTAGCGAGCACGGTGCCGAGTGCTGGGCACCAGTTTACCATGGTGTCGGCACGGAAGGCGAGGCGGTAGTTCTGCAATACCTGCTCGCGCTCTGCCTCGCTCATATCGTTCCACTCCTGTGCTGTGAATGTGAGGTGTGCAGTCTCTGCTGCGTCGATACCCTCAGTACCGTTTGTCTCGAAGTGCTTAACGAGTGCTGAGATAGGCTCGGCCTTCTGTGTAAGGTTGTTATACCAGTGGTCGAACATCTTGAGGAATGCCCACTGTGTCCAGTGGTAGTAGTCGGGCTCGCATGTGCGCACCTCGCGTGACCAGTCATACGAGAAGCCAATCTTGTCGAGCTGTGAACGGTAGCGAGAGATGTTCTCCTCGGTGGTTACTGCGGGGTGCTGACCTGTCTGGATAGCGTACTGCTCTGCGGGGAGACCGAAGGCGTCGTAACCCATAGGGTGAAGCACGTTGAAGCCACTCTGACGCTTGTAGCGTGAGTAGATGTCCGATGCGATGTAACCGAGCGGGTGACCAACATGGAGGCCAGCACCCGATGGATATGGGAACATATCAAGGACGTAGAACTTAGGTTTTGAGGCATCTACATCTACCTTGTAAGTGCCCTCCTCTTGCCATCTCTTCTGCCATTTCTGTTCAATGGCTTTGAAATTGTATTCCATAAATCGTTGTATATTAATTTGTTGTTATTAATTATCTCGTATCGTAAAGTTTAATCTTCGTCGTCATCCAAAATATCGCTGTCGTCGTAGAAGAAACCATCCATCAGTGCGTCGATGTTGCGTCGGTCCTTCTTCGTTGGGCGACCCATGCCGCGCTCGCGGAAGACGAATATTGTCTCGTGTGGCACGTTTAGCTTGTCGAGCTCCTCCTGAGGTGTGCAGTTGAGGCAATACATGGGTACATTCTTTGCGGGCTGGCGACTCGATACAAGGTCGAGCACCTTGTAGCTGTAGTGCACGCGCTCGCGGCGTACTGATATCATATCTCCAACCTTGACTTCGCGTGAGGGCTTGGCATAGGCATCGTTAACCAGTACGCGGTTCTGGCGTATGGCATCTGCCGCGTCGCTGCGCGTCTTGAAGACACGCACAGCCCACAGGTATTTATCTAATCGTATAACGTCACTCATCGTTTTTTGTCGTTTTCTCCTTTAATTGGTTAATACGCATGTCGTTGGCACGGCTGACTCCGAGAATAAGAGCAAAGGCGATAGCTGAACACAGCAAGGACGAGCCACCACGCGATATGAGTGGGAGGTTCTGTCCCGTCTCGGGCAGTATGTTCACCTGCACGAGGATGTGTAGCAGCGCCTGGCACGTTATCAGCAGTCCCAGACCTGCGGTCATTAGTGTCGGAAAGGCTGTGGTGCAACGACGGCATATCTCTATCGAGCGGAAGGTAATCCACAAGTATAGAAGCATGAGTATGAGTGCTGCAACAAGTCCATACTCCGAAGTAAAGAACGCGAAGGCGTAGTCACTCTCGGGGTGGATAATCGCGGCACGCGATGCGCTATGACCCGCGCCCTTACCGAAGAGGCCTCCCTCGTGTATTGCTATCATGGCGCGTTCCGTATCCGTAAACTTATATACGGCATTATGCTTGCCATCCGTAGTCCATGTGTTTGCCCACTGAGAGAAGCGTCCTCCCGCGGTGTCGCCACGACCAACGCCTATTGTGGACATAGCCGTGATGCCCAATACACCCACTATTGAGGTGACGACAACAAACTTGACAATCTCGCGTATCGAGACACGTCCGATAAAGAGCATCAATATCGAGGCAGCGAAGATAAGCACAGCCGACGAAGTATGTGCAGGCAGGATGACCGCGCAAGCTATGGCTATGGGGCCGATAAGCGGCCATGTATTCTTCTTGAGAATCTTTATCTGTTTGGCATCGGTCAATCGCCACGATGTAGGCAACAGATATATCTTGTCGATATCCTTTTGTCGCTTCTCCATGCGGCGTGCGAGCATCAATATTGTGCATATCTTGAGGGCCTCGGAGGGCTGAAACTGGAATGAACCAATAGGTATCCAGCGTGCTGCGCCATTGGTTGTGCTGCCGATGAAGTACGTAGCCGCCGTGAGTGCCACGAAGACCCAGAATGCCGCAGGCGTGAAGAAGCGTACTACGGTGTAGTTTATCTTGTGCACGATAAAGACAATGGCTATGGCCATCATCACAAGCATCAACTGCTGGCGTAGTGAGTCGGTGGTCGAGAGGTCCGAGGTGATGTCATACGCCATCTTTGCCGTTGAAGAGTAAACGACAAGGATGGATATGACAATGAGCGCTGCAAATATTATCCACAGCGTGCGATCACCCTCGAATATGCGTCTGCCATTGTCGAGGAGTTCGCTTGGTCTTACCTCGCCACTATTATTGCTCTTTGTTGCCATCAGCTTATGGGTTATTCTACTTATTTAAGTTTGGGTTAGTTAGTTTTACTATCTATTTGTTGAGTACATTCTCCTTTACCCACTCCTTGAACATGCGACCGCGCTCCTCGTAGTTGCGGAAGAGGTCGAAGCTTGCGCATGCGGGAGAGAGCAATACGGTGTCGCCCTCTGTTGCGAGCTCCTTGGCTGCTGCCATTGCCTCCTCGAAGGTGTGGCAGTCGCGGATTACGGGCACGATGCCCTGGAAGTCGCGCACGAGTTTGGTGTTATCAACACCCATGCAGACGAGAGCCTTGACCTTGCGACGTGCAAACTCCTTGATTGGGGTGTAGTCGTTACCCTTGTCTGTGCCACCGGCAATCCACACTGTTGGGCGCTTCATGCTCTCAAGGGCGTACCACACAGAGTCTACGTTGGTTGCCTTTGAGTCGTTCACCCATTGTATGTCGTTCATCGTGCCCGCTGGCTCGAGGCGATGCTCAACGGGTGAGAAGTCGTATATCGAGCGCTTGATAGACTTTGGGTCGATACCTGCGGCGAGCGTTGCGAGAGCGGCAGACATGGCATTGTAGATGTTGTGCATACCCTCAATCTGCATCTTGCGCGTGTCGATGGTTACCGACTTCTTGCCTACGGTTGCGGTGAAGGTGTGACCCTCAAGGATGGCGTCACCATCGCCACTTGCAATTGCCGTGTTAATGGCAAAGGGCAACTGATGTGCACGCAAAGTGTCGTCCATCTCTGCAAGCATGACGTTTGTCTGGTCATCATCTGCCGAGTAGATGAAGTAGTCCGATGCCGTCTGATTCTGCGTGATACGCATCTTCGAGCGTGCATAGTTCTCCAGTTTGTAGTCGTAGCGGTCGAGGTGGTCGAGTGTGATGTTCGTCAATACGCCGATGTCGGCCTTAAATTTGTAGCAGCCGTCGAGCTGGAAGGAGCTAAGCTCCAATACATGCCAGAAGTACTTCTCTGTGGCAATGGAGTAGGCGAAGCTTTCGCCGATGTTACCGCCAAGCGACACCTTACGTCCCGCATCCTTCATAATCTTGTAGATGAGCGATGTTGTCGTAGTCTTGCCGTTCGAGCCAGTGATGCAGATGGTCTTTGCCACACCCTTGTATCGTGCTGCGAACTCAATCTCCGAGATTACGGGGATGCCGCGCTCGCGAATCTTTACGACGATGGGTGCTGTGTCGGGAATGCCTGGTGACTTGATGACCTCGTTAGCGTCGAGGATACGCTCCTCGGTATGCTGACCCTCCTCATACTCCACACCCCACTCATCGAGGCGCTCACGGAACTTTGAAGCAATCTTGCCCATATCTGTAAGGAAGGTGTCGAAGCCCTTCTTCTTTGCGAGGATGGCTGAGCCGTAACCCGAGATGCCTCCGCCTAAAACTACTATCTTGCGTTTCATATATCTCTATGTTTTTTTGTCGTTACTGAATCTTCAATGTTACGAGTGTGAGGGCCGAAAGAAGGAGCGATACGATGAAGAAACGCATCATAATCTTGGTCTCGAACAGGCCCTTCTTCTGGTAGTGGTGGTGGATGGGCGACATGAGCAGTATGCGTCGTCCCTCACCATACTTACGCTTTGTATATTTGAAGTAACCCACCTGTACCATTACCGAGAGTGCCTCGACGAGGAACACGCCGCACAACAACGGTAGCAGCAACTCCTTGCGGATGCAGAGTGCAAATACGGCGATGATACCACCTATGGTGAGCGAACCTGTATCGCCCATGAATATCTGTGCAGGGAATGAGTTATACCACAAGAAACCAACCAAAGCACCCACGAAGGCGGTTGCGAAGATGAGCAACTCGCCGCTATCGGGGATGTACATAATGTTGAGGTAGTCCGAATAGATGATATGTCCCGAGAGATATGCCAGCATACCCAGAACAAGGACTATCGGCACCGATACACCCGTCAGCAGTCCGTCGATGCCATCGGTGAGGTTGGCTCCGTTGGATACTGCGGTGATTACGAATATTGCCACAAGAACATAGAGTAACCATGCGAGTGTTTCGTTGCCACCTGTGAAGATACTATAGTCGAGTGATGTGTTCTTGAGGAATGGAATAGAGGTCTTGGTAGTCTTGACAGGCGTGGTGCTGATTACGTTGCGCGAGCTCACGGTATCTACGACGTTGCCAGTCTGAGCATCTACAACCTCATACTGCTTTGTCTCAAATACCTTCTCGTGGATAACGATGTCGCTCGACAACCACATGGTGGTGCCCACGATGATGCCCAGACCAACCTGACCAAAGACCTTGAAGCGACCCTTGAGACCCTCCTTGTTGTGGCGGAACACCTTGATGTAGTCATCGAGACCACCAATAATGCCGAGCCATACGGTGGTAATCAGCATCAGCTGTATATAGACATTCGATAGGTCGCCAAAGAGTAATACGGGCACAAGCACCGAGAGTATGATGATAATACCACCCATTGTAGGTGTGCCCTTCTTCTGCAACTGACCCTCAAGACCGAGGTCGCGAATGTCCTCGCCAATCTGCTTGCGGCGCAGTATGCGAATGATGTATTTACCGAAGAAGATGGCGATGAGCAGTGATACAATAATCGCGGCACCAGCACGGAATGAGAGGTACTCACCAACGCGCATGCCAGGCAGGTCGGTGTGCTTGTTTAAGTATGAAAATAGTTCGTATAACATTGTGTTAGGTCTGTTCTGTCAAAGGGTTAATTAATTGTTTGTGTTGTGTGTCGTCTGAAATGCGTTGCGCACCTCTTCGCGGTCATCGAAATGGTGCTTCTCCGTGCCGATAATCTGGTAGTCTTCGTGTCCCTTGCCTGCGATGAGGATTATGTCGCCAGGCTTTGCCAGCATCGCGGCGGTGCGTATAGCCTCGCGGCGATCGCTGATGCGCAAGTAGTTCGTTGCCCCTGCAACACCCGCAACCATATCGTCGAGGATAGCCTCAGGACTCTCGGTGCGAGGGTTGTCGGATGTAAATATGGCTGTTGTAGCGTGCTCCACAGCAATCTTAGCCATCTCGGGACGCTTGGTCTTGTCTCTGTCGCCACCACAGCCACATACTACGATAAGACGCTGACCTTCGGTGCGTATCTCGCCGATTGTCTGCAATACATTCTCCAATGCGTCGGGTGTGTGTGCATAGTCAACAATCGCCATTGTGCGGTCCGCGGCGGTGATGGTCTCGAAGCGACCAGCCACGGGATGAAGCATCGAGAGCGTTGTGAGCACCTCGATAGGCTCTATGCCGAGGAGTGTTGCCGCAGCATACACGGTGGTGAGGTTGTAGGCGTTGAATCTGCCTGTAAACTTTACCCACACCTCCTTGCCGTCAATTATAAGCTGCATGCCGTCGGGCATCATCTCCACAATCTTGGTGCGGAAGTCAGCCATTGAACGCAGCGAAAGACGGTAGCCTCGCGCCTTGCAGTTCTGAAGCATCACCTCGCCATTGCGGTCGTCAGCATTTACCACTGCCCATGCCTCGGGTGTAAGATTGTCGAAGAATGACTTCTTGGCACGGATATACTCCTTGTATGTGCCGTGATAGTCGAGGTGGTCGTGCGTAAGGTTAGTAAAGAGCGCACCTGCGAAGTGAAGGTTGTCTATGCGGTGCTGCGCTGCCGCGTGCGACGACACCTCCATAAAGCAGTAGTCGCATCCCTCATCGACCATCTCGCGCATCATGCCGTTGAGGCGGATAGCGTCAGGGGTGGTGTGTGTAGAGGCGATGCTGCGCTCGCCGATGCGGTAGATGACCGTAGATATGAGTCCCGCCTTGTAGCCCATTGCCATGAACATGTCGTATAGGAGCGTTGCGGTGGTCGTCTTGCCATTGGTGCCCGTCACGCCCACAAGTTTAAGCTCTAATGTGGGGTGATTATAGAATGCTGCTGCCATGGCTGCCATAGCCGTATTGGTATCCTCCACCACAATATACGTCACCTCCTCAGCAACATTTGCTGGAAGGTGCTGGCAGACAACTGCCGATGCACCGCGCTCAATGGCTGCAGGAATGTAGTCGTGACCGTCGCTTGCGGTGCCCACAACAGCAAAGAAACATCCATCCTTACCGACACGGCGCGAATCGTACTCCAAAGAGGCAATCGCGGGGTTACCTCCAACTATCTCTATTACTCGAACGTCGTCGAGCAGATCGTTTAATCTCTTCATATTCTCTATATCTCTTCGAGAGCCTACTCTCGCTAATAATCTCTGTTATTTCAGTGTTAAGTGTATTTTCAGATTGTTATCCTTTAGTGCAGAACCGGCCTCGACGCTCTGTGTGCGTACCGAACCATGTCCGCTATGTGTCACGGTCATGCCTAACGACTCCAGCAGGTAGAGAGCGTCCGAAAGACCCATGCCTCGTACATCGGGCACCTTGCCTGTCGTTACCTCTATGCCCGTGATGGTGCTCTTGCCGTCGCTGTCTATCGTTGTGCGGCTCCACTCTGCGCCCTTTGCCTCGCTTGTGTGTTTAGCACTCAGGCGACGGTTGACCTCCGTAACGTCGTCGTTATCTCCCGCCTTGATTTTTGTGGGACTATATGGCTTCTCGGGTGTTGCCACGCGCGAGTGTAGTCGTGCATCGTTGGCGTAGATGTATGTCATGATGTCATTTGCTACGGGACCCGCCAGGAGGATACCGTAGTAGGGATCTCCGCCATACATCTTCTGCTTGCACACTCCCACATAGATGGTGTACTTGGGCTTCTCCGCGGGCATGACACACACGATAGAGCCGTAGTAGTAGTTGTCGTAGAGGTTTATACCATCGAGCATCTGTTTGTAGTCCTGCTCGCCGTTCGACACGAAGTTAGACCACATCTGCGCAGTACCTGTCTTGCAGCCAAAGGTCGTGGGGAAGTTGTTGAACTTGCCCGATGTGCGCTGCGATGCCGCCACAAGACAGCTGTCGAGAAGTTTAAGCGTGCGCTTTGAACACATCTTCTCCATGAGTGTCACGGTGGGCATCACCTCCACCACCTCGCCCTCGCGCTCAATGCGATCGACAATGCGTGGTGCCACCATGCGACCCTCGTTGGCTACACCGTTGAAGAAGGTTATCATGTGGATTGGCGGTGTCTCCAGCTCATAGCCATAAGCAAGGCGTGGCAGACGTGTCGAGGTGCTGCCGTTGATGTTCCACTCGGGTGTGCCTGCCATGGGTATCTTCGAGCGCATCTCGCCATACTCCTGCATGCCCACATAGTCGTTGAAGCGCAGCTTTGCAAGGTAGTTGGTGTACTCCGCGGGCTTATCCTTGAAGAGTTCATATACGGCCTTGGCAAAGTAAACATTTGATGAGTGCGCAAAGGCATCTATGAGTGTTACGTTGCCATCGCCACCCTCGCAAGCGTCGTGTGTATCCTGTACTTTTGATTGTCCCACCATGATGCTGCGTCCGGGGCGTGAGTGCTCGGTGTTGACCTTGGTGTTGAGGTTGTAGCCTCCGATCTCCAAAAGTGCCATTGTCGTTGCGAGCTTCATCGTTGAACCTGGCATCATCCTGCTGCGCAGAGCGTGGTTCTCCACACGCTCCGAGTATTCGTTGCCGCGCTCTCGACCCGAGCCGAGGTTTGCCATGGCGAGGATATTACCTGTCTCCACCTCCATGACTATTGCAACGCCAAACGAAGCATTCTGCTCCTGCAACACCTTGCGCAGTTGCTCGTCTGCCACGCGCTGTATGCCAGCATCTATCGTGGTGATGATGTTGCATCCATTCTCTGGAAGCTGGTTGTCATTCTCCTCGACACGCGCCCAGAAGCCATGGGCAATCCACTGCTCCTTCACCGAACCATTATGACCTTTGAGGTGCTCGTCGAAGAAGTACTCTATGCCGGTACCCTTAATCTCTTTGTCGTCCTTATCCTTGAGTGCCGTATGGCGACCTATCACCTGTCGTGCGACATCACCCAGGGGGTAGATACGCTTATCCTCGGCACGTGTGAAATATACATAGCCGAGGTTGCCATTCAGAATGGGGTAGTTGCGCAGGGTGTTCCACTCATCTATGGTCACAAGGCGCGGAAATAGCTTGTAGGCGCGGTTGTGACCCTTGGCGCGCTGCTCATGGAATATCTTGCTGTAGCCCTCTGCTGTAATGTGTTTGTAGTTGTTCTCCTGGGCATCCTCCACGCTGAAGTGCATGGCGAGGAGCTTCGACAGTGAATCTACGTTCTTTGCGTAAATGTCATCCTTGGCCTTGCGTATGCCTTCCGATTTGAAGTCCATCTCCACGTTGTAGCGAAGGCTTGATATGGCAAGTGGCTCACCATCATGCGTGAGGATTGCTCCACGGTGTGCGGCAATCTCCCTGATACGGAACACGCCATCCTGAAGCACTGCAGCGTTGTGCTTCACCGCAGGGCTCACCATCTGCACCCACACCAGTCGCATGGCTATGAGCGCGCCCACAATCATGAAGGCGAGGTATAGAAAGCTGACGCGAGATATCACATCGCGCTTATGGCCGTGTTCTATGCCGTTGGTGTTTGTTGTTCGTTGTTCTTTGCTCATAGCTCTATTTCTCAATCAGTCGGCTATCCTTCGATAGATCGACAAGCTCTATGTTGTACTCCTTGAGGCGTGAGGTCACTGCACTCTTGGATGATAGTCCGTAACGCTGCTCCTCCTTGATTACTGAGCGCTCATGCAGTGTCGTTAGCGTGCGCTCCTTGCGACGATATTCATTGCTTGTGTTGAGCGACAGAAACGTCAGGAATATGCTGACGAAACACATCACGGCAATGGCTATGAAGTAGCGGTGGTAGGGCACTGCGCCATCCGTAAGCAGTGAGCCTGTGATGATATGCTGGGCGATGCTTTTGTTGCGTTTGGCTTCAGTGGCATGGCTCTCGTTGTACTCTTCATGCCCCTCAGTGCTGTCTGCTGCATTCTCCGTGATGTCGGTCTCCTCTTCCTCGTTATGCTCCTCGTTGTTTTTGACAATGACCACCTCGCGGTCTATGCGACGCTGTATCTGTCGCGCAGACTGCTTGTTGTCGATGGGATCATCCTCAAAGGGAACCTGGTTGTATCGTGTCATTCTTCGTTTACGGGTTTTGTAAGCAACGGATAGACTAAATCTTCTCTGCTACGCGCAATTTCGCACTGCGCGAGCGTGGGTTTGCGGCAATCTCCTCGTTCGAGGGTACTATCGCTTTGCGGGTAATTACCTTGAGGGGTGTTGTCTGTCTGCCGAAAAAGTCCTTTTCGATACGACCCTCGGTGTTGCCACTACGCATAAAGTTCTTCACGAGTCGGTCCTCAAGTGAGTGGTACGACATGATAACCAGACGGCCCTCGGGTGCCAGAAGTTTAAGGCTCTGCTCCAGTGCCATCTTGAGTGCCTCAATCTCGCCGTTAAGCTCTATGCGCAGTGCCTGGAAGAGTTTGGTAAGAAACTTGGACTCATCCTTTGGTGGTGTGCATGGCTTTACCGCCTCGACGAGCTCTGCTGTTGTGGTGATGGGCTTGATGTTGCGGGCGCGCTCGATGCAGTTTGCTATCTTCCATGTGGTGTCTAGTTCGCCATACTCTGCAAAAATGCGACTTAAGGCATCATTTGTGTATGTGTTGACGATGTCGGCAGCTGTGCGGCCTCCGCGAGTGTTCATGCGCATGTCGAGGAGTGCCTCGCCACGGAATGAGAAGCCGCGGTGCTTGGCGTCGAAGTGGTGTGATGACACGCCGAGGTCGGCAAGGATGCCATCCACATGCTCCACGCCGCGCAAGCGCATCGCGCCGCGCACAAAGCGGAAGTTCGAAGCCACAAAGGTGTGACGCTCATCGTCGGGAGCATTTGCAGCTGCATCGGGGTCCTGGTCGAGGGAGTAGAGATGTCCCTTGGGGCCAAGGTGCTTGAGTATCTCGCGCGTGTGTCCGCCGCCGCCCATTGTGAGGTCAACGTATATGCCATCAGGCTTGATTGCGAGGTGCTCGATGCACTCCTCGAGCATTACAGGTATGTGGTATGTTTCGGCTGCCATTTTATATCGCTTTTTACATAGTAAAAAATATCGCGACGAAGATACGAAAAAATCGGCAAATAATATAGCTCTTTGGGGGTAAAAAATTAAAAAGAATTATGCAAACTGTAAGTATGGAGAGAGAAGTGATGGCGAGGGAGTTGCGTCGCGCTACCTTTTGGGGATGTACAACACGCTGGTATGCCACTATTTACACCTTTGATGGTGCTCGTTCACCGCACTTGATGAATGAGGTGTGGCGACTGCGCGAGGCCTCGTTCAAGAGGGCTGGTGTGTCGCTCGATGGTGATGTCAAGGGTAATCATGCCGATGTCGATGGATCGTGTCACCAGCTGATAGTGTGGGATAATGCTCTGGGATGTATTGTGGGTGGTTATCGCTATACTGTTTGTGCGACGATGTCGCCAGAAAGGCTTGCCTTGGCTCGTTATTATAGGCTTTCGAGCCGTTTTATACGCGGCTATATGCCTCACTCTCTTGAATTGGGTCGTTCGTTCGTATCGCCTGATTATCAGTGTGCTTCGGGTCGGAAAACAATATATGCTCTCGATGCTTTGTGGGAGGGTCTTGGCAGGGTGGTTGCGGCTCTTGGCGTGCGCTATCTTTTTGGACGTGTTACGCTCTATCCTGCGATGTCGGATGGGGCGCGAGACCTGCTGCTCGGTTTTATGCGGTATGTGTTTCCGTCGCGTGTGTCGCTGCTGCGTGCTCACGAGTCGCTGGATGTTGGGCTGAATAGATACAGGTGCAGACACATCTTTGTTGGCGAGACGCTTGCGGATAACTATCGGATACTTCTATCGCGTATGCGAGATTTGGATTGCGCCATCCCGCCGATAATATCATCCTATATGCGACTGTCGCCAACGATGCAGACGTTTGATGCCTACGCCAACCATGATTTGGGAGGGGTTGTCGAGGCAGCAATAATGCTCACGATAAGCGATTTCTATGACGATGTTAAAAGACGATATTTATCGCATAGCGCGATGCGACATGGTACTGTGACGCAGGCTATGATGTAATTGCATAAAAGCAGATATGGAGTAGTAAGATGCTACTCCATATCTGCTTAATAGAATTTATGTATTCGATTAGTAGTTCTCGATGACTGCTTCGAGGTGCTGCTTCCAGATAAGCGCTGCACCACCCAAAATAGCAACATTCTTATCCTGAATACCACTCATCATCAACTTAACCTTGCCCTTGAATACGCTGAGCTGGTTCTCCTCCATATGTCTATATGTAGGACGCATGATGTAGTCACCCGCATTCGCGAGGCCACCGAAAAGAATGATAGCCTCGGGAGAGGTTACAGCAGTAAGGTCTGCCAATGCCAGGCCGAGCACCTTGCCTGTGCGCTCAAATGCCTCAAGAGCGATAGGGTCGTTCTTTGCTGCGGCGTCAGAGAGCATCTTTGCCTCAAACTTGTCGTAAGGGATTGAGCGAAGCTCGCTGTCACACGTCATAGACGCCATGAGGTCGAAGGCTGTGCGCTTGATACCCGTAGCCGATACGTATGCCTCGAGGCAACCACGGCGACCGCAACCACACTGACGACCAGTCTCGCGAGAGTCAACAGCGATGTGACCATACTCGCCCGCAAAACCATCGTGGCCATAGACCATCTCGCCATTACATACGATGCCAGAACCGAGGCCTGTGCCGAGAGTAATCATAGCGAAGTCCTTCATTCCGTGTGCATTACCGAATACCATCTCGCCGATAGCCGCGGCATTAGCATCGTTGGTAATCATCACCTTTGCTCCACCCATCAAGAGACTGAGGTCATCAACAAAGTTAAAGATGCGGATTGAGTCGGGACGTGGATCCTGAGGGTCCTCAAACTTCCATAGGTTGGCGGGAGTCTCGATGCGACCAGAGTGAATGTTTGCGTTTGGAGCGCCCACGCCAATGCCGATAAGGTCGCACTCGGGCTGTGAAGCGATAAGCTCCTTGAGTGCTGCGGCGAGAGTCTCTATGTATGGCTTATAGTCGTCGAAATATCTGAACTTGTCTGTTGATATCTTACCTTCAGCAACTACATTTCCGTCCTCGTCAACAAGACCAAAGGCAGTATTGGTGCCACCAATATCGATGCCCATTGCATATTTTTTTGTCATACTTATAGTATTATTATAAAATTTTATTGGTCAAAGTTACCAAAATTATTTTAATCTATGCAAAAATTTTATTAATTTTGACGCATTAATGCCAAATATGTGTTTATAACGTCGCGTTTTAAAGCGTGTTTGGCAAAAGTTTGAGAGCGGTGTGCTCCGATGAGAAATGAGAGACTTAAATGAATAAATAAATATGATTCGTAATAACGATGAAATTCTAAAGGCGTTCGAGGCTACGTTGCAGCAGATGCAGACTCCCGAGGAGCCCGAGTTACTATATGCCCCCATCATATACTCGATGTCGGGTGGTGGCAAGCGTCTGCGCCCCGTGTTGCTTCTTATTGCATGTGAGGCGTTTGGCGGTAATATTGATAAGGCTATGCCTGCGGCTATGGCTGTGGAGGTCTTCCATAACTTTACGCTGTTGCATGACGACATTATGGATAATGCTGATACGCGTCGTGGCAAGCCCTCTGTATTTGCGAAGTGGGGTGCCAATGTAGCTATTTTGTCGGGTGATGCAATGCTGATTACGGCGTATAAGATGCTATCGGCGCTCGATGCCGACTCGCTCTCTCGCGTGATGCCTCTCTTTAATGATATGGCTATCGAGGTGTGTGAGGGTCAGCAGTACGATATGGACTTTGAGAGCATGGATAGTGTGGCCGTTGAGGACTACATACTTATGATTGAGCGTAAGACCTCTGCCCTGTTGTCTGGCTCGGCAATGATTGGTGCTACGTTGGCTGGTGCAAAGGATGACGACATCAAGAAGTTGTATCGCTTTGCTACGGAGCTTGGCCTTGCGTTCCAGCTTCAGGACGATATGCTCGACAGCTTTGGTGATGAGGCTCTCGGTAAGAAGATTGGCGGCGACATCCTCGAGGGTAAGAAGACCTATCTCATGGTTCAGGCTATGAGTCGCGCATCGGACGAGGAGCGTGAGGTGTTGTGCACAACGCATAAGAATGAGGCGTTGAGCGATGCCGAGAAGATTGCCACTATCAAGGCTCTCTATGAAAAACTCGATGTCAAGCATGCCACCGAGCAGCAGATTGAGTTGCGTTTTGAGCGTGCCTTGTCGGTATTGGATACATTGAGCATTGGCAGTGAGCGCACAGTGCGACTTGCGGAGTTCGCGCGTAACCTCATGGGTAGAAAGAAGTAAAGTCTATAACGTCTATGATGATTACAAGAAAAGATATAGAGATTATGGCCCCTGTGGGCTCTTACGAGTCGCTCAACGCAGCGATTAATGCTGGTGCCGATTCGGTATATTTTGGTGTTGAGCAGCTCAATATGCGTGCTGCATCATCGGTGAACTTCACCCTTGATGACCTCGCTGAAATTGTGCGTGTGGCACACGCTGCAGGTGTCAAGACCTACCTCACGGTAAACATCGTTATCTACGACACCGAGATGGAGGTTATGCGCCGCATTATCGACCGTGCGAAGGCTGAGGGTATCGATGCCATCATCGCTACCGACCTTGCGGCTATCCTCTACGCCCGCGAGGTGGGCATGGAGGTGCACATCTCTACGCAGAGCAATATCTCGAACATCGAGGCTGTTAAGTTCTTCTCGCAGTGGGCCGATGTTGTGGTGTTGGCACGCGAGTTGTCGTTGGAGCAGATTGCATATATCTCGAAGCAGATCGAGGAGCAGCATATCTGTGGCCCTGCGGGTGAGTTAGTAAAGATTGAGATGTTCGCACACGGCGCTATGTGTATGTCGATGTCGGGTAAGTGCTACCTCTCGGAGCATGAGTCGCACAACTCGGCTAACCGCGGTGCTTGCCGCCAGATATGCCGCCGTA
>JAEIGA010009545.1_pt1 | contig 14691 bp, 11 predicted proteins | sample 9270691 | NCBI WGS metagenome assembly JAEIGA01 (sample SAMN17057246, study PRJNA624740) | gut metagenome | biome: biome; isolation source: fecal sample | host: Bos grunniens | place: China: Xizang | collected 2019
ACTCGCTCATGTACCATCAGCGATGACGAGAACACATCCGCACTCTTCACCGTTGTTTGGACAACCTATTCCGTTGGATTCACAATGGTCCCGGCTGCCTACATGAACAACGAGATTAGTTATGACCACGATTTCATCCGCAAGATGGAGAAAGTGACAAGGGCATTGGCAACATCTCTTGATACCGCAGCTATTGCCGCTATCGAGGCTAACAAGACCCAAGTGTTCACCGATTCATTGCAGTACACGGTTACTAGCAACGCACTCGTTGTTCCGTCTACTCTCGCACAGGATGTCCTTGGCGATATCAATCCTATGATGAGGGCAAACGCATATCCCGAACAGATACACATCATTGGAAATGCTGGAACAGACTCACTCGTTCGCAAACTCGCCCAGCATGGTCTTTACAACGATGTAAACAAGCAGCTGGAGTATGATGGTAAGGTGTTCCATTTCACCACCAACCTTGCAAATGCTGGTGGTGATTATGCTACATTCTATGCAGTTGCAGATGGTAATGTGGGTGTGTTGACAAGAGTTGACCGAGAGGCTCTCCGTGGCACAAAGGCTAATTTCCATGAGTGGGATGTAGTCCGTTTGCCCTACATTGACCTCCCTGTTGGTTCTCACTACTACACCGCAGTAGGTGACCAGAGCGCAATCGCTGGAGATGCAACCGCAGACCTCACTTGCGCAGTCAAGGAGTATTTCGGATTTAGTGTTGATGTTGCCTTTGTTGTGGCTTACAACTCTGCTCCTGCAACGGTTGCCAATCCTATCATCAAGGCTGGTGTTGCATCACCTGGTACTGACACTCCTCTTGCAAAGCCTGTATATGTTGTCAACGCAGCTGACTTTCAGTAGGGCGGAGGAGGATAGTTTCAACGATGATTTCAATGCCGATTTCGGATAGATAACCCGATGGGGGAGGGTCAATTCCCTCTCCCATTTTTAATTCCAATTGATTTCTATGTATAACTTAAATGCTATAAAAGAGGCTTTCCGAACTCTTGTGGGATGGGAGCGACCATATGAATATCAAGCCAGCGGTGATTGGTGGGAGATGGAGGAAAACGAGAGTGGGTTGATTTATAACGATGCCCATCCGCTATTGACAACTCAAAACATCAAGTCAACGATGCCCGAAGATTTCATTTTACGCTATCCCGAGTGGGATTCAAACGCAACTTATTACAAGGATATGAAAGTCCACAAGGGCAAAATTGTCTATCGTTGCCTCGATGACAACGAAACCCGTGACCCGGCACAGGGATTCGGCTGGATACAATATCCTATGTATTGGGATTATCTGTTGTTGCAAGTTGACAAAGGCACAACGCAGCTGATGCAACGATTCTTCGCAGATAAAGCCATTGCAAACGAATCTAGATCGTTACTTGAAAGAAGAACATTCTTCGATGGTGCAGGTCGGATACAAGCAACACTTGCTAATCGTCACAACCTTGTAGGGTTTGAAATCGTTCCTGTCCGTTCTATGGGAGTGACAACAAAGATTGAGCGAATCGGATTTCAAGGAGTAGGCGCAACAGGAACTATCACGTTCTATGTGTATCATTCCTCGCAAATCGAACCTCTCTATGTTCTCCCATTCAACTATCAAGTGACTAACGGAGGATTCCAATGGTTCATTCCGAGTGAGCCTGTCTATCTGCCTTACATCTCCAATAGCAACAATAGCGGTGGGTCATGGTATCTCATGTATAACCAAGATGACCTCCCCCAAGGATTGGAGGCTATCAATGTCAGCAAGGATTGGTCGAGAGAACCTTGCGGAACTTGCAACATCGGAAGTGTACAGGCATGGCGAGAACTGACGAAGTATTTGCAGATATCCCCATTCTGCACCTCTGCGCCATCTACGTTTGCAGAGTTCCCCGAATTGCCCGATGTCGAAACGTTGAAGTACACAAACACTAGCAACTACGGAATGAATGTCGAGGTGTCGGTGGGTTGCGACTTGACCGAATTCATCTTGGAGCAAAAGCAAATCTTTGCTAATGCGCTCCAGCTGCAAGTTGCCTACAATATGTTACGGACGATGGCGATGAATCCCGATGTAAGGGTGAACCGCAACCAAAGCAACGTGGATAGGATGGATATTCTCTACGAACTTGACGGAAACACCCAAGGCAGAAAAACAGGAATGGGTGTTGCGCTTGATAATGCCTACAAGGCTATCGAACTTGAAACAAAAGGCATTGACCGAATTTGTCTGACTTGCAACAATCATGGAGTTAAATATAGAACCGTATGACAATCATCGATGTGCTAAAGGCTAGGGTGACAACTTTCAAGGAGGAACTTGAAAATGGTTCGCTCATGGAGAAGTTAGTCAAAGACAACGAGGCTTGGATATGTGACATGAACACCGAAGACCAGTTGTTTGAACGTGGTGTGAACAGGGTTGGTGTAAGCATCATGGACTATATGCCTTATCGCCCGAAGACGATCGAGATAAAGGAAATAAAAGGTCAGCCAACTAACCGAGTGACATTGCGAGATGAGGGCGATTTTCACCGCTCATTCAAAGTCGATGCAGACAACGAGAAGTTTAGAATCCTGTCAACTGACGGAAAGGCTGAATGGCTGGAGAAAAAGTATGGTAGGCAAATTTTCGGTTTGACTGATGAAAACGCACAATCATTGGCTAGGGATTACATCCTACCCGAACTGCGAGATATAGCGAAATCACAATTAACTAACTTAATATAATGGATAGAGTTGTCAAAAAAACGAATCCCACATTGTTTGACAAAGCATTCGGTTACATCCAAGATGCTTTGGCAACAAATCTTCTTTGGCTCAATCACATATTGCCACAGGCTGAAAGGCTGGTCAAGGAAATCAACGGAAAGAAGTATTACACACCTAACATCTATGTGGGCGATAATGAATATGAGCAGATATTGCCCGATGCACAAGATATCGGGAACTATTCATTCTTCATTCTTGAAGAGCCACAAGAGGTGCATTATGAGGTGGGTAGTAGGGTTAAGATGTCATCGCCATTCTCGTTAATTGTTTGGCTGGATATCCGTTCAGTCTACAACGAAGACTTTAGAGATATGGAGATGGTCAAACGTGACATCCTCCGAGCCATCCGCAGAACTTGGATGCGCAATGGTCATTTCCACATCAAGCGCATATATCAACGAGCAGAGAACATCTTCAAGGAGTTCACGATGGACGAGGTTGACAATCAATTCTTGATGCAACCTTACTGCGGATTTCGTTTTAGAGGTGAAATTGTAATAGAGGAGGAGTGCGAGTTATGAGTGAGTTGTTTGTAGTGTTCGCCATCGCATCAGCATCAGCCTTTCTTTATAGTTTGCTGGCGAAGTTGGGATTTATCGAATGGGTGCAAGTTCATGGTAACAGATTCTTTCACGAAATGTTCTCATGTAACTTTTGTTTGTCTTGGTGGATAAACGTTGTTGTCTGCATTATAGTTGCCATCGCTTTGCGTGATTGGCGATTTCTCTTTATGCCATTTATAACCACAATGCTTACAAAGTTCATGCTATGAAGAAAACGAAGATAGGCAAACATGATGTGTTGGTTTACGATAGTATTGACGAGTTACCGATGCGTAGGTTTCATCGATTCAACAAGATGATGTTGGTGCAGTCGGGTGTAGGTTCTGACCTCACCGATGTTGACACACATCTTGAGCGAATCAAGGCGTTCATCGCAACAAAGAAACCTGATCTTGCCATCAACGAAATCGAAAACCTGCGGACGAACATCTATTTCATAATGCAAGACATCTCGCCCAAATTCTTGGCTTTCGCAGCTTTGGTTGATGAGATAGATGGCGAAAAGGTGACCGACATCTCTGATGATGGGTTGACAAAGGTAGTCGAGAAGTTGGCAGATACAACAATAGCCGAGTTGAACAAAGAGTTCGATTCGGTCAAAAAAAAAATAGAGGAAGACCTCCTGTTGTATTTTCCGCAGATGTTTGACGATTCGTCAGTCAAAGAGTTTTACGACCTAGTTCGCAAACGAACTCTAGCAATTCTCAATGGCATCATCGATGGCAACATGGAAAATTGGCAAGAAAGCATCGATAACATAACCACCGAATTACTCATCTATAACCGCCCACAACTATATAGTGGTAGTGATAGCATTGAGGTGCAGTTTGACAGGCAATTCGACAGGATGTGCCACATCATCAGTTATCATCTCAATGTGTCACCAAAGGACTACACCGTCACCGAGTACTATTCAGCATTTGACTACATTAAAGAAATAATCAAGGCGAAGAAACAAAGTCTTCGCAAATAAAACAAAGTTAAGGAATGGATAATCCGATATATTATTCAGATTTAATCGCACCAGATGCGTCAATAACAAATCTCATTGAGCAACTCCAGCAATTGCAAGCGCAGTATGGCAAGAACTTGGAGCAAGTCCGTGTGGAGGCGCAGAACCTTGCGAACTCTATAAAGAATGTCAGCGGAGCAACCGAGCAAGGCAGGCAACAGATGCAACAAACCGCACAAGCCACACAACAATTGGCGCAGTCAAACAAACAACTCACCGATGCAGAGAAAGCCAATCTTGTCGAAATAGAGAGAGCGAAGTTGGCAAGGCGAGAGGCGGTTCAGATGGCGAAAGCCGAGGCAAAAGTTCTGATGGAAGAAGAGAAAGCGAAAAAGCAGAAGTTGTCAACGATGAAACTTGAGGAGATGTCGTATAACCAACTATCTGCCTTGTACTCGCAGATGAAGTTGAAGATTAACTCTCTCACCGCAGAAGAGCGCAAACAAGTTGAGATGGAAGACCAACTTATTTCAAGGTCAAAGAAAGTCTATGAGCAGATGAAGAAACTACAAGAGGAAACAGGCAAACACCAACTCAACGTGGGAAACTACTATGAGGGTGTGTCGCAAGCCATGAAAGATTGGGCGAATCAAATTCCAGCCGCCATCGGTGGGAACAACGCACTCTTCAAATCGTTCTTGTCGTTAGGCAGCAGCATGAATGGCACAACATCCGTCATGGGCGGTTTGTCTGCTGGCTTAAAAGCATTAGGCACAACCCTAACATCGTTGTTGGCTAACCCTGTATTTCTCGCAGTTGCTGGAGTTTCCGCAGTAGGTGCTGGCATTAAATGGTGGTATGACTATAATAGCGGAATTCAAGAGGCAACAAGGCTGACAAGAGAGTTCACAGGGATGGTCGGTGACGATCTAGTTGATTTCCGTAGTGAAATTCTTGCCATCGCAGACACCTGGGGCAAAGATTTCAAAGAAACGTTACAGGCTACCGATGCAGTTGCCGCCAACTTTGGTGTGTCGTTCCGTGAGGCGGCTGCGGCAATTAAGGATGGTTTTCAAGCGGGTGCAGACTTAAATGGAGATTTTCTCAACAAACTCAAACAATATCCAGCATATTTCAAGGAGGCGGGATTAAATGTCCGTCAATTTGTTGCCATTCTTACACAAACTCGTTCGGGTATCTTCGGTGACCAAGGTTTGGATGCCATCAAGCAAGCCAATGCCCGAATTAGGGAGATGGCTAAAGGCACATCAGAGGCATTGCAATCGATTGGCATTGATTCCGAACAAGTCAAAGAGGATTTAATCAGCGGAGCAAAAACAACCTTTGATGTATTGCAAGAAGTGTCCGCAAAACTCGCAGAACTACCGCCAGCATCACAAGAGGTTGGTGAGGTGTTGGTCAATGTCTTTGGCAAACAAGGTCGTGATGCTGGACTTGAGATGATTAAATCTCTCCAAGATATTAACACAAACCTTGATGAAGTCAAGAAAGGCACAGGCGAACTTGGCGAACTTGAGGCAGAACAAGCGAAAGCGGAGAAAGAACTGCAAGTCGCTTTAGCCGCATTGTTTGACCAAACAGGCGGTAACTTTGAGCGGATGAAAGCAAACATCAGCATTTTTACCAAAAAGGCATTAACGTGGCTTATAAAAGGCTTTATTAGAGTGACGAATGCGATTATAGAGATGTATAATAAGTCAGCCGCATTTCGCGCAATATGGGCAGGTATTGCCGCAGTAATCAAGGCGCAGATAGCACTCATTACAAATGTCTTTATCGCTCTTAAAGATTTGATTGTAGGACTTGGAAAAACTCTCTATGGTGTATTTACGTTTGACTGGGACACTTTAAAAACAGGTATTGAACAATTCACGCTCGCTCTGCCTAGAATGGTAGCTGCACAGGCAAAGAGTGCCGCTAAGATTGCAATGGATTCCGTTGCTGATATTGCCAACGGACATATTGACCCTATTAAAATCCCTGTAGAGTTCACGGATGAGGATGGTTACCAAATAGGCGATAATGTGCTTAATGCAGTAAACAAAGCAAGGCAAATCAAGGCATCTCGGAGTGCTGGGGATAATAATACACCATCCACACCATCCGCATCCACATCCAGCGGTAGAACGAGTGGCAGAACGAGTGGCAGAACAAGCGGAAGAGGCGGTAGAACATCTACAAGAAGTGGTAGAACGAGTGGAAGAACGACAACTACCGACCCGATAAAAGCCTTGGAGAATCAACTAAAGGAAGAATGGCGAATATATAACGAGAGCCTAAAGCAACGGAGAGCCTACGAGGATTCGCAGTTGGTTTACATTGAGAACGAAGAGGAGTTGCAGAAACAACAGGCGAAACTAAAATACGACCGCCAAATCCAAGACTTGCAGAACACCCAAAAGTATTATCGTCAACTCCATCAAATCAACGAGAAAAACCAATGGACACCCGAACAAGACAAATGGATAAACGACCGGATTACTGCATTGTCTTTAGAGCGGACTGAAACGTTGCTTAACATTGAGAGAACATTCCAAATCAAGCGCAACGAACTTGAGAAAGACGGAAATGAGATGGTTCTGAAAACTATCAAGGAGGGTAGCAAGGAAGAGTTTGAACTGCGCAAACGCAACCTCGAACTTGAACGTTCTACCGCACTCATGCAAGATGCGATGAAACCCATCGCAGAACAGATTGGTAGCAAGAAAATCAATGCGATGTATGATGCGGAACTCGCCAAGATAGAGGATGAATATACGCAACATCATCTTGATTTGTACGACAAGGAGGCAGAATATTATGAGAGTGAGTTTGATTTGCTCAACAAGTCAGAGGCGCAGAAGACAAAGTTTAGGCTCAAGGCAGAGAAAGAACGACTGCAAAAAATTCTTGAACTCAACGAGAAGATGAACAACAAGATGTCGGATGTCGAAGTTGCCACCATCCAAAATCAAATCAAGAAAATTGACCAAGAGATGGCGAAAACAGGCTACAACGATGTATATGGCATGATGGGGTTGAGTTTGAATGACGAACAGAAAGCTGCGATTGACCAATCATTGCAATATGCTACGGAGGCTTTGAATACCTTTATGGATGCCTACGTTAAGGCGGCAGAGGCAAAAGTCGCACTAGCAGACAAGGAAGTCGATAGTGCGAAGAAAGTTCTTGAGAACGAAATTGAGGCGAGAAACCAAGGCTATGCCAGCGATGTTGCGACCGCACAAAAGGAACTTGATTTAGCAAGGAAGAACCAACAAAAGGCATTAGAGCAACAACGAAAGGCGCAGAGGGCGCAAGCCTTGATGGATGCAGCTACGCAAGCAAGTTCGTTGATAACTGCAACCGCAAACATTTGGAAAGCATTTACAGGCACCGGACCTTGGGGAGTTGCAGCCGCCATAGCCGCCACAACATTGATGTGGGGTTCATTCGCCGCATCCAAAATCAAGGCATTGCAGATGACTAGCGGAGGTGACGAACAATATGGCGAGGGAACGGTTGAGTTACTTGCTGGAGGTAGCCATCAGTCGGGAAACGATGTTGACCTAGGCAGAAAGAAAGACGGAACAAGGCGCAGAGCAGAGGGCGGTGAGTTCTTTGCAGTCATCAACAAGAGGAATTCTAGACGATATAGAAAGGAAATTCCACCGCTGATTCGTTCTCTCAATAATGGCACATTCGGTCAGAAATATCTCAATGCCTATAAGACGGATGACGGACTTATTTTCAATATCAACGGAAGTTCCGAGGAACTGAAATCCATCTCAAACGATGTTAGGGAAATCCGAAAGAGGAACGAAAGAAAGGTATATGTGGATGGACAAGGCAACATCGTTGAGCAATATCGCAATGTCAAACGAACTATAAGAAAAAATTAGTATGATACCACCGAAATATAGATTTTTTCTCAAAGTAGAGGGAGGTGTAATCACATCTGCATCTCCCATCTACAAGGCTGATGCCAGCATCGACTATCAGCAAGAATCGAACCAAAGGTTTTTCCGAAAGAATTTAAACGGAAAAATGACATTTATTCGGGAAGACTATGACCTGATCATGAGTGCCAATTATGAAGACAAGATTAATTTCTTCATGGAAATATCTCTTGATAATGGCTTAACTTGGTCACCATATTGGGAGGGTGTGTTTAGCAGAGTTGACTGCACAATCAATTACGATGACAAGGTTATAACCGTCCAGCCAACCACCGCAGATGCATACAAGCCTATCTTGAAAGGCATAGAAAAAGAATACAATTTAATCGAACTGAAACCCGAAATCCAGCGGATAATCCTAGCTAAAAGACCATTAATCCAAGTCTATGTGCCTGGTGATAGTGTTGTCAGTTGCTTTTTAAGCGGGTGCTATTGGGAGGAGGATGCTGACGAAGTGACAAGCGCATTGGCATTGACTAACACCTATCATTTTGCGCTCAATACTATTGTCAAGGAAATAGAGGTCACAAGTAACGGAGGATTAGACGAGGCGGCTGGCACATACACAGGGCGAGTGACCTATGATGCAGACACAGGACATTGGCAAGGTAACCTGTATCGGCATGGCGGTGGATACTTTATTGATATCGACACATATAATTTTGATTTTTCGGATTTCCATTGGACAACCGTTGCCGCATTCCTAACAAGAGAGAGTGACGGAGTTAGGCTATATGGCTATCTTACATCGGGAGATTTTGACAATCTCACTTTCTCCATGACACCAACCGCTGGGAGCGGAATGAGCGGAACAATGGACTGCGATATGTTTACCTACAACATCTTCGCTAGGTTGCTTTGCGATGTGGACGAATTGTTTGGGAATCCAACAAACACCATCCCCGATGACGATATTGTGACCAATAACCGCAACTATCGGAGGTGTGCCGGGTATGCAGTTCCGATTGCACAGATAAGCAACCGAACATCGGATGAGCCAACCGAATGGGGGCGCAGAGATGATGGAAAGTATTTCCAAACTCCAGCCAACATCATAAACATCAAATATTATCCGATAGCCATGTCAACATGGCGGTGGGCATCCCTATGGTTTGGTCACAACTACGTTGATGCTGAAACAGACAAGATTGCAAGAAAGCAATATGTCTTGCAAGATGCATATCCCATCCATTCATGCATCGCAGTTCTTCTCAAGGAAGTTGCGCCCAATCTCAAACATGAACCTACAACTGACTATTCGGAATTCTTGTATGCCAGCGAGAACCCAATCAGCGGTGACAAGTGGACATTGTTCGCTACGCAGAAAACCAACATTCTCAAAGGTGAATATTCGGAACCGGCTAGAAAGGCTATGACAACTCTACAAGAGTTCTTGCGGATGTTGCAGAATGTATTTGGCTTGTATTGGTTTGTCGATGGTGACAAGCTGCGCATTGAGCATATAAGTTGGTTTAAAAATGGTGGTAGTTACATCAGCGGAACTCGCCAAGTAGGCTACGACCTAACAACAATTGTCAACATCAAGAATGGCAAGATGTGGTGTTATGGGCAGAATGAAGTCACCTTTGACAAAACCGAACTCCCCGAACGTTATCAATACTCATGGATGGACGATGTTAGCAATGGCTTTGTCGGTGTGCCAATTGACATCATTTCGCCCAATGTTGAGGATGGAAAAATCGAGGATATATCCGTCAGCGGTTTTACATCCGATGTTGACTATATGCTCTTAAATCCATCCGAATGCTCAAATGATGGATTTGCGTTGCTTGCCGCAGTCGGTGCGAATGCGCTGACTAGGGATGATTCGGATGGCTACTATCCGGGTTTCTATGGCTCACATGGAGAGGTTGGTGTTAACAATGATTACTCAACACCTCTATATCCTGTCAATCCAGCATTCATCGGGAAGAATTGCCATGTAAAAATGGAATGTAGCGGAAACGGAAAGTGTTTGGCAACATTCTTTGATGCAAACGGAGAAAGGCTTGCTGGCTCATGGTACAACAACATAACATCATCAACAACCGAATTCGACATGGATGGAGCAATCCCCGAAGATGCCGCCTATTTCGGTTTTGCGATGAATTTAGGCTCACTTGATTTCAACGTTTTCAAGGTTGATGTTGATGGCGAATATGAATTGCCTTTTGTAGAGAAGACATACGACAATGCAGAGTTCAACTTGCAAAATGGTTATCTCTCGTTTATGGATTTGCAACCAAAATATTTGACTTACGATATGCCATCCAAGGCTATCAAGGTGAATGGCGAAGAAACGACCGCTGACGGCATCAGCAGAAAGGCGAAACAGACCATCGTATTTCCATCTGATGCGGTGGATGTTGACACAAACAAACTCGTTAAGACATTGGTAGGTTTTGGCGAGTTCCAGCAATTGTCACTAAATTTGTCTAGCAGAATTATCAAAGCAACTCTTTGTTATGACAACGACATATAACAACAACTTATCTCCTGTTCCGTTTTACCCTAACTTGACGGAACAAAACCATAGGTTATCATATGCCTATGGCAACATCTATCCTCTCTATGGCAACACATCAACATTGTTACCATTCCAAATCATGCGAACTCATTCCGCAGCTGACATTGTTTCGCTGGATGTTTACACCAAGGATGGTGAGTTTGTTAAGTCGTTGTTAAGCGAGATGAACAATGCCGGGTTGGAGATTGCTGAATACCCAACCTATGGGATAGACATCATCAAATTTCCAGCCTTGTATGCGATGCCAACCGACTTGGAAGAGGGTCAATATTACTTGGCTATTTCTGATGGCGATAACGAATGGTATAGCGACATCGTAACTCTCATCAACGACTTATCTCCATATCTAATGATAGAATGGAGTGATGTTGAAGACCTTGTTTCTGATGCTGGGATAATCAACTACGAAAATGGCTATAAAAACCGCATCTATTTCGCCAGCGAACTTGGCAAACCCGAATATGAGTTTGAGGAGGAGGGTGAAAGCCGAGATGGGTATTTTTTCGCACAGAAACAAATCTCTGCAAAGACATACAAGTGTAATGTCCTCGCACCCGAATATCTCGTTGATGCTATGCGCTTGATTAGGCTATCGGACATTGTTCTCGTCCGTGACAAGTATGGAAGAACTTACAACTGCGACACATTCCTTATCACTCCAAATTGGCAGACACAGGGCGATTTGGCAAGTGTGGAAATAGAATTTACCACATCAACCGTTGTAAAGAAAATCGGTCGTGGCTACATCGTGCCTAATAGCGGTGACTTTAACAACGACTTTAATGATGATTTTAATAACTTTGATTCATAATCAGTAATAACACCAATTATCTAAAAATGGCGAATTATCAGAACTTATTAAATAGCATTGCCGCAGTCATTAGGACTAACGGCAATCAAGAAATCACAGGGGCGGTGTTGCAGTCAACATTGCAGAGCATGGTTTCCGTCATGGGTGCGAATGCCACATATGGCGGTGTTGCTCATCCAACTGATTCCCCCGGAACTCCCGATGGACCAGTAGTCTATGTGGCATCGGAGATGGGCATTTATACTAACTTTGGCGCAATCAGCATTGATGCGGATGAACTCGCAATGCTTTTGTGGAATCCAACGACAGGAACTTGGAGCAAAGAGAGCCTTGCATATATAGCGGATAAATCGGAAATTGAGCAAGTAATCCAAGACGGATTGGATGCGATTGACGATGCGAAAGATGACGCAATTGAGGAAATTGAAGCAATCGTTGCGGATGTTGATGTGACCTACGAAACAATATCAGATGACAATGTGCAATTAAAGAATGGCGATGGCGATTTACTGATGCCAAAAACCTCCGAGGGCAACGTTTTTCGTTTAATTACATCCTATGTTACAGGGAACACGAAGACAGGAACTACAAGTGGTTACTGCACCCTAAACATCACAACGTTGGCGCAGAATACGACTTATAAAATAACCGCAGAGAGCAACGAGGCGGTTGGTGCGAATTGTCCTGTCCACATGATGGTAAATAACACGTCAAAAGGAGTTATAACGACAATTCTTAATGGCACATCTTATGCAGAGAATGTGTTTAACACAGGAGCAAATTCCATTAACAAAATCCAAATCCGAGGCTATCAAGCGAGGACTTTTGTCGTAAGGATTTACTCCTACGTTGAGGAAACATTGCCTACCCATCTTGCATCAATAGAGGGAGAGATAGGCACAATAGACAACGAACTGCATAACAATTTGTCTAAAGGTTTTAAACCTTATAGTGGTTTAAAGGCTGGGAGTGGAGCGAGCGGAACGATTTATCCGCTGAATCCCCTGCCACATTGGGTCGTCCCATCACTCTACTGCAAGTTAGTTGTTTCTAACATCGTTAGCACAGGGTCAGTCACAATCAATGCTCTTGCAGATTCAACAAAAGTTGGCGAGATTGGAAAATTAAATGCCGTTGACACATACAAGGAATTTGAGTTCCAATTTTCCAGCGAATTCAACAAAATTCAGTTCGTCTGCGGCACAAACGTCACTCTTGATTACAATGTGCAGTTATTTGTTATCTCCGACATCTACCGAGATGCGCAGAAGCATCTTGACTACAACACTAAATCAGCCTTATACAAGAGCAGCCTTAAATGCATCGCACACCAAGGATTTAGCATTGACCAATATAGCGCACAATGTCGCAGAAGTGCGATTATTGCAGCCGCCAACAACCATTTTGACGGTGTTGAGGTTGACCTTGCATTCTCGTCCGATGATGTTCCATTCCTCTGCCATGATACATCGTTTGTCAGCGGTGGGCAGACGATTGTCATTGCGAATGAAACTGCTGATGCGCTTGTAACATATAGCTACTATGGTGAAACGATTTGCTCACTTGAAGAGGCGATTAAATTATGCAAGTTGTATGGACTTGATATCATCATTGACCATACCGCAGACATCTCTAGTCAAGATAGAGCAACCGCAGTTGTGGAAATCCTAAACCGATATAGGGCGTGGCAAAACGTGATATGGACAACCGCATCGTCAGTCTTGAATCGTAGCGCAATTCTCGCTCTCTATCCACAGGCAAGATTTCACGTTGTGTCCGATAATGCGATTTCCGAAAGCAATATCAGCAACGTTAACACTCTTGCAGAACAGGGAAATAACGTTATCCTGTCATTTAACTGGGCAAACAACACACTCGCACACCTGCAAGATGATGTGTTGCCCAACTTGGATGCGAGGGTTAAGTTGAGTTGTTACACGTTGGATAACACCTCTAATCCAATGTCATATAACGACAATCTCTATAAACAATATATGCCTTATGTTGACTACGCATTGAGCAACGTTAACAATAAGTTCCGTGTTGAAACTGGATATCTAAATATCTATGATAATTCCGCAGAGTTAGAATGAGTACGAACACAAAAGAATGGATACAATACTCAACCGCCAGCGCAATGATTGTTAGCGGCATTGTCCTGTCGTTTATCTCGTTTTTCATTAACGGAGATATAACGGAGGGTGTGTTGTGGTATATGGCACAGGCACTGACCTATGCTGGAGGTATCTTTGGAGTGAGTATCTATTTTAAAACAAAGTTAGGTCAGTCGGTAACGCAGATTGAAGACCTTATCGACCGAAAATTTCGTTCGTTAGAACGTGAAGAAAGAAAGGAGGAAAGTGACGATGAAATTGTTGAAGATAGGTAGCAGAGGCGATGAGGTTAAGGCGGTACAGGCTGCATTGGGTATCTCCGTAGATGGTATTTACGGAGCGATAACGGAGTTTGCGGTTAAGGCTTTTCAACGAGAAAAAGGTTTGGTTGTTGACGGAATTGTCGGTGAGCAAACTTGGAATGCCTTGTTCCCACCTTTTGAACCATCCGTGGAAGACACTCCGCTAATTCTTAAAAAGTCTTGCAGAAAGATAACGGAAATCATTGTGCATTGCACCGCCACAAAGGAGGGAAACGATACGACCGTTGAAGCCATTAGGCATTGCCATATCTATGAGCGAGGATTTAGCGACATTGGTTATCATTACTTGATATATCTTGATGGCAGCATCCACACAGGGCGAAGTGTGCATAATGCTGGAGCGCATTGCGTGGGGCATAATAGCAACTCAATTGGTGTGTGCTATGTGGGTGGTTGTGACCGCAACATGAAACCCAAAGACACAAGAACCGAGGCGCAGAAAAAGTCATTAGTTAGGCTTGTTAAGGCTTTGATGGCTTTATATCATCTTCCAGCATCTAGAGTTTATGGTCATTATCAGTTCGCTAACAAAGCCTGTCCATCGTTCAAAATTGAACCATTTAGAGAAGAACTCAAATGAGAAAATATCTTTTGCATATTCTGTTGATTTTATTGTTTGGCTCAACCGCCATTGCGGTCAAGAACTGCAAGGCGGTTGATGCCT
>JAEIGA010009546.1_pt1 | contig 14690 bp, 24 predicted proteins | sample 9270691 | NCBI WGS metagenome assembly JAEIGA01 (sample SAMN17057246, study PRJNA624740) | gut metagenome | biome: biome; isolation source: fecal sample | host: Bos grunniens | place: China: Xizang | collected 2019
AATCTTTCTCATTAAATTGTTTCTTAGTCTTCAAAGCTTTTGAAATAGCTAAATCAATTCCCGATCTACTTTTCAAATGATAATAATATAAATCCTTATAAGGCGTATTAAGTCTGTCAATTCGTCCGGACGCTTGTCTCATAACCTTATAAGAATAGTTCTGAGAGAAGAATATCATGGTGTCAGTTCTAATACAGTTCCAAGCATCATTACCAGCTGTATATTGAACTAAGTAAACCCATTTATCTCCTAAAGGAACTGGTTCATGCTTATGCCCATTCCACTCAGCGATTTCTACTCCTTCTCCATAATATAAACTCTTTAATAATTCAAGCTCATAATCAAAGTTGTAGAATATAATAGCTCTAGGATGATTCTCCAGCAATTGCAGCAGCATTGTGGATCGTGTCTCATCAGCGTTAACAACATGTCGTAAGCAATAACAAAGACCTGAAGCATCTGCTATCGGTTCATTCTTAAAAGGATCCCATCTATTTCTCATTACATCTTTATACTTGGAAATATCATAAGCGCAGTAAACGTCCTCATGATGCTGAATCGTATCTCGTTTAACGTCAATATCTATTAATAGTTTACGACGTAGACGTAACAGTTTTCCTTCTCCTAAATATCTTTTTACTGATGGAAAGTTTGTATAATGATTATAAACCACATGTTCTCTATCAAACTCTGTTCTGTTTTTATAGAACCCATTTGCTATAAATACCGGAACATAATCCGTCCAAGTATCACCTGGAGTAGCGCTAAGTAATATCCATCTGTTGAACTTAGCTATCTTTAAGAATGATTTAACCCACTTACCTTTACCCGAAACTCGCTGCTCATCGAATATAAAGAAAGCATCTTCAACATCATCGTACTTACTAATGTTTTGCCATGAATCTATTATAATCTTATGGTCGTACATACTAAGCTTTTTATCCTTTGCCATTCTTAACGGCGCTAACTCTCTCTCCCACTCAAGTTTATCCCTCTTTTGAGCAGGTGTTATTATGTATAAATCTGGCGGTTTCTCCATCGGAACATACTCATCTGGATAAATCATTTCACCACCGTACTCAGTGAAGTAATAATATAATGCTGTCCGACTCTTACCACTACCGGTTCCACCATTCAATATGCATCCATCAAACATATTGTATGCCGCTGCCAATTGCTCATCACGCAGAAACGGCTTTTTTTCTGTCTCCATCTTGTCTTCTCCTTTCTATAAATATAAAAGAGGTTGCCCGAAAGCAACCCCTGGATTTTCTTACTTTGTTTGTTTTGACTCCTCGTATTTAACAGGTTTCTCGGAATGCAAGTTTGTTGGTTCACTTAAGCATTCGTCACAAGGTGACTCATTTTCTTTTTTGTCGACATGTTTGCATTTATCGCAATATTTATCGAACAGTACTTCTTTGTGATTTCTCATAGATCCTCCTCTTCTAATTTAATATCAGTAAGAACATAATTCCAACTAGTTCCATAATGGTCTACTGCCCAAACGTATACATCTAGATTCTCGTTATAGAATACTAGCTCGTCCGTATACTCTTTTAAGACTTCATAACCGTATTTAGAGATAATATAATCACTCATAATAGCATTATCAAATGTGCCAGAAACCATCTCCCAATCTGTCATAGTTGCTTCACGAATAGTGTTGTTGAGAATACAAGCACCAATCATTTGTCGTAATGTTTGATAATCCAAACGACCTTTTTTCAAGCCATATTCAGATACCTCATAACCCCAAACTTTACCGTTATACATGCTAATGCTGTTCTTACCCATCCTGGATCACTCCTAGTTGTTTTTGTATATAAAAAAGAAAGAGCCGCTTAAAACGACTCTAATCTTTTGAATATCCTGTATAAATTTGAACTTCTTAATGTTGTTTGACCTTCAAATTCGGAATGTTTAATTTCTGAGAACTTATCCCACATTTCTTTTCGAATATCTACGTTAACTTCAGTTCTAATAATAATCGTAGCGTAGCCTGAACTATATCTACAGATCTCGTATTCATAACCTCGGTCATGGATATGGTTTACTAGCTGATTATAATTGTAGCCGTCTTCGTAAACTTCAAATTTGTAGAAGTCCCATTCCTTAACTCCTTCCTTAAATGAAGTATAAAAACTTTCTATTTTTTTCATATCTATTCACTCCTTCCATTAAAGGAGCTGTAATTATCGCGTTCTACAAATGATCGTATTTAATCGCGAATGGATTTTCTTCAATAGTTACATACATGTATTTAACATATGCAGCGACACCTGTTTCACCACGAACTTCGTAGTTATAAGGTCTAATACAAATATCAACGCTTCTGATTTCAGCATAGTCTAAAGTGTTAATACTATCTTCGTCTAATAATGTTTTAGCGTTAGATGTCACCATGTAAATTTCAGGCGGATAAGCATTGTAACTCACCTTTACTGGTAGATGGTATGTTGGAACGTCATCTTCTGATCTAGCAGCTAAGATTTTAATATTCCATCCATCATTAATTAATTCTTGTGCGAATTCAGCATCATCGATAACAACACTGAAGTTACGTTGGCCAGCAGCGTTAAACTTACTGGCTTCACCCGAGAAATTTCTGAATAAGATTCGGGCATTTTCTAGTTTAATATTTCCAATTACTTTTTCACTCATAATATCAATCTCCTTTTTTTTATTTATTTATTGATCTTGGATTTTCATTCAAATAGTCTTTTTTGAACTCAGTCCAACTAGGTTCATAGACTGTATAAGGATATCCATTTTTATCAATCTTTTTTACTTTTTTTCTATTTTTCATCCATAGCCTACGGGCTACATATCTATTAATATTCATCTCATCTCTCCTTTGCTTAATCGTTAGATATGAACCATTCTAAATCACCATACTGAGAAATATCTTCAGCAGCAGCATCTACTAATTTGTCATAGTATGAACGGTCAATATCATCTTCTTTACCTAATTCTTTAACCATCTCGGATTCAAGCCATTTATAACCTGTAGTACCAGTAGCAGCGAAGTTCTTTCCTTCGTGAACTCGATATAAATCACCACCGCCACAACCAGGTTTAATAGGACAGAATTGACCAACTCGTCCTACGAAAATATAATTGTGACCTTTGCTAATTTCATTAGCGACATCTTCGTCCGTATAAGCGCTGTACTCTTCAAGTAATGTTGCATCACGTCTAGTGAGAGTTTTATTAGAATCACGAAGTTCTTTTACTTTCTCCCAAACAACCACATCAGGTAATCCTTCATTTCTATCAAGATAGAAGTCACCCTTAGCAACTTGTTTAGTTTCACACATATCCTCGAATGCAATTGGTTCTCTACTGAATAGTTTCTTAAATACATATGGAACAGCGAATTGAGTACCAGTAGCGGTCCATTCTCCAGCATGTTTACCATCTTTGTATCTAGCAATATAAACTGCGTTGTTTACTAAACACATACGGTCATATGTAGCTTCATGCTCGAAATTGTATCCATAAGCCTTACCATAAGCCATTACAAAATCGATGATTTCTTGAGTAGCATTAGGGATCTTAATTGAGTCCGTTTTAATATGAGCTACTTGGAATCCTCTCTTTTGTACAGCATGTTTTAGGTTAATCATAAATAAAGCACCGCGTTTAGCCACGATGTTATCTTTATTACGAATATCTCTAAATGGATTAATGAAGTTCGCACTTGTTAAACCATATACCGAGTTAATAGCTATTTTTAAAGCATAAGCTAAGTCTGTAGAATTAAATTCTCCATTTTTAACTCGCTCAACATAAGGTATTAACTTGCCATCTAGCAGTTTAGCAACTTGTTCCCAATCTTCATGCTTAATATGTAAACGTGCTTTAACAATATCCTCGAATCTTTGAGTATAAATATCACCGAATAGGTTTTCGTTAATAACACTAGTTGGATGCATTGATGCTACGTCCAATAATGCTACATTTGAATACATTCCAGTTTCAGCATATACATAACCGCCTTCTCCTACTTCTTCGCCACGATATGTAGATTTACCGTTCTCGTACTTATAACCTGGGAAGTGTGGTTGACCTTTTTTATCGAAAACTTCAAATGTTTCTTTAAATGGATCAAATATATTACACACATCAATTTCTTTTTGATATGTTTTGCCACTTTTATCAATTGCTAGGTCATAATAAACTTCGTTGTCTAATATTTCACCCATATCACGATAGTTGAAGCTATCTTGAGGTGTTCTATTATTACCGAAGATGATAGCTGTTGTTAACGAGTTTGTAGTGTCATTAACACACATTCCGGCGATATCTGCTAGAATTTGTCTAGCTAAGAAATCAGGTTTAAGATGATTAAATACTGCTTCAGTAGCAATAACGTCATTGTCACAATACTCGGCAACCTTAACCCATAATTCTTCAGGAACTGGTTGATCCCAAGGCAATCCTAACTCTTGATGATGAATACCTAATTCGATTTCCCATTTCTTTAATGATTGTTTCTTCGCTGAGAAATCGTAAATATCAGTGTATGATACGTTATATGCTTCACCAAAGAACGCGTTTTTATCACCGCTAATGATTCTTTGAGATAGTTTATATAATTGTTCATTTGTATAACCCATAAGTCGAGCATACAAAATATGATTATCATATCTTCGACAGTTGAAACCTACTAAATTGAAGTTCATCAATTCCTCAATTTCTAAAGCCGTAGGATTAATCATTCTTACTACTTTTTTTTCAGGTCCTTCCATTTTCCAGTTCACAATAAACAAGTTAGGAAAGACTTCCACGTCATAGAATATCAATTTAGCATCTTCATTCAGATAACTTTGTGACTCTTCTTTTGACTTGAACTGCATTTTATTAACTAGCTTAATACAATATTCAGCTTGATTTGTGCTGTTAGCAGCAAACGCTAATACTGCATTACGCATATCGGTTACGTTGTAAATCATCCCACTGTTATAAGCGTCTTCTAACACCTTATGAATAAAGTCGATGTTTGATTTAGTATTAGGATGAATATCTTTTGCTAGACATTTTTTAATTGTCGTACGTAAACCTTTTTCACTTTTTACAACATCTGCATTTATCAATTTGTCCTCTCCTTTCAACGGTAATCCGGAGCTGATTGTGGAAATGGGCAAACCATTACATTTTGATAATTTTCTTCGAAGTGAACTTTTACCTGTGAAAACTTTCACTTCAATATGGTCGTCGTATACTCTACTTAGTTTCGTAGCATCTCCGTTATAAATATAATGAAGATGAATACCAGCTCCGCTTTTACTAAGTTCGGCATATGTTGGCGGCCATTTACTTGCTTCTTCTAAATTCTTTTCGAAACATTTCTTTCCGGTTTCGTCCGGAATATCAAAGTCTATCACGATATGATTCTCTGGAACTTTGACATAATGTAATTTGGTACTATCTAATTCTGATAAAGTAGTCTTTACGTCAGACCATTTCTTAGTAGGTGTCTCTTTATCGGTAGCATATTGAGCAAAACAATCCGAGCATTCTTTATCGAATATTGACTCCGTATAGTCGAATTGAATTGTATTACTTTTTTTATTTTGTTGTTTATTTGTGTTGTTTTGTTCTTCGAACTTATCAGTTCTAAAACCAATGTACCAACTTCGAACTCTTGTGCCATCTTCCATGACAAATCGTTCTTTATAATCTTCAAAGTAATTTCTAAGTTCCTCTTTAAATACTCGTTGCGAGAATGGGTATTGCACGTGAGCTTCCTCACAATATGTTTTGTACATTTCCCATGCTGCTTTAAGAGTAGTGCCGTTATCTTTCTTAAAAATATAAAACGACTCCGATACATAGTTGTAGAAGTCGTTCGTAGCACCTAACATTCTAATAGGAACATATGCGTCATATTTTTCGGGATCAGACAAATATACCTCTTTACAATGACACGCGATTCCACTTAATTCGAAATCAATTTGTTTTACTAATTTCTTGTATTCACTAGGACTTACTTTTCTACCGGATGGCGATACATCTATAAGTCTTCGTATAATACCAGATTTTGCATCTGTAATTTTTACATGTTTATTAGAACCCATAATCATAAAACTATCCAATCGAATCGGATAAGTAGCTTTATGCTTTTCGTTCATTGTCATTTCTTCGTGAGAGACAATACTATTTATTCGAGTATTATCTTGAATACCTGACAAGTCACCATCATGTTGAATCGCAACTAAGGGATTTGAACGGAATGCCTCCATAGCAAATACATTAGTAGCCGATCCGAGAGCCCTAGAATCAAACACCGAGCAATATCCGTCAAACATCTTTTGTATGATGTTTAATATTGTAGATTTACCAGTTCCAGCTTCTCCAAAAAGCACAAGGAACTTTTGTATCCATTTACTATCACCAGTAACAATTGCTCCAATGGCCCATTCTATCTTCTCTCGTTCTTCAGGGTCATATAATGTAGAGATTAATTTATCGTACGCATTAATTGAGCAAGGCTCCAAAGGATAATTCAATCTCTTACTAGCATAATCTTTTTTATTAGTTTCATAATTTGAAAATATAAGTCGTCTATCGAGTGGTGTGAAATTATCTCTTAATTGACTTTGACAATATCTATGCCAAACATCAATCATTTTTGTTTCAGCATCCCACATATGTAGAACCTTTACATTTCCACTAAATTTGTCACGATTTTCTTTTGCAAAACGATCTAGTTCTCGGTCAATTAAATTAATTACATCTTCCTCATCGGTAGACCATAGACCTCGATCTTCAATCCAGATAGCATAGAAATCCCCACCTCGAATCATTAAATCAGAGCTTTTTTTAATAATAAACTTTGGATAAATTTCGATAGTATCTCGCCTTGGACTGCGAGTAGCTATTGTTAAGAAATCTACCACGTATTATTCTCCTTTCGATTCTTCCTGCTTTCTTTTGTTATACTCTCTGCAAACTTCAGCGAATGTTAACACTGCCGCCCCGGTTAAACATAAGTTTCTAATTAAAGCTAATGACTCTAATAATTTATTAGATTTCACTACATGTTTTTCGTAAATAATAATTGGCGTATTATTCATTGGTTGTAGCATTTTGTTCTCCTCCTTTTTTCTTTGCGCTTGATAATCTGAAACCACATTTTTCTCTAAGATACCATTCATTACAATATTTATATCCAAAAGAACTAGCTTGTCCCTCGAACCAAATAGAATCGTAACCAGGTAAAGTTCTTAGTTTGTCAATATTAATCTTTCCGATATAAACTCTGTACCAATATCTAATAGCACTTGCTATTTGAATAAATATCATAAAAGGACCGAAGAAAAAGTTTTGAATGAAATGTCCATGTTCATGATGTAATGTGTGTACCGAATGGTTCTTACAAACAACAGACACGAAACCAGCATTAAATCCACCCCAGTTTTCTCCGATCTCAAAATATAACATCTCAGCGAATCTTCTAGGTTTATGTCCTAATACATATAACACTACAAATATCAATCCGCCTAAAATGTTAACTAGCAATCCCCAAGTCAATTGGACTGCCCAAAATAATACTTTTTTTAACTTCATAAATCTGTCTTATTTCTCCATTTCCTATATTAAATACCGAGTACCCCCGATAAATACCATGTAAATTGAGCCCATATTTCCATGTCTCTTAAATCGTACGGACAATTCTCAACAGTAAATAACCCGCCTTTTCCATTTGGTTCGTAATTACGAGTTAGGAATCTATAAATAACGCTACGCACATATCCTTCGTCGAAGTTGTCATCGTGCATAGTTCCTAATCCTAAACTAACAATCATGTTCCAAAACCACTGCCCGGTTCTATTGCCATAGTCTGAATCATCCATAATTTGTTCTTCAGCATTAAATGCTAGAGCGACCATCATTTCTAATATATTGCAAGGTTGATCGCCTAAATAATCATCTATAATATGTCTATCATAATACTGTTCATGACCGAAACGATATCTGAAGTCTATTCCTTCTCTTACTCGATTACGATCCATTGTTATTATATACGTAAATTCTGTATTATATAGATGAGTTAATAATTTACGATATGTTAAATGTCTATAACTATCATCATCGTCACATACCAGGTTGTATAGCCACTCGAAATATCTATTCTCTAATTCGTCATGCAGCATAATGCCTCCTGATTAACTTTGATCGCTATAAACCTCCGAGTATTTTTGTGAATCAAGAAGAACTTCAAAATCTGTTTCTAAACGATTATTTCGAACGTGTACTGAATCTTCTTCATAGTCTCCAAATGCTGTTAGCGCTTCATGTCCTATTGTGTCATCAATACTTATAATTTCGCCCGAATCATCAGCCAGGATACCATCCGAGAAGTATGTTAAACTTCTAACGTCATATCCATCCTCTTCGCCAAATTCATCAGGCGATAAAATATAAATGTCTTCATAATAAATATTTTTTCCGTTTACGGTATTGTAAGATTTAGCTGTTTGTTTGTACTCTTCCATTACCGGATCTTTTTTTTCTTCCACTGGCTCCACGGTTTCACACTCTGGTTCGTTGCAATCAGTATTAAAATTTCTATGAAATGCTTCTTTAACAGAATCAATTTCTCTTTGTATGATTTCTTCATACTGTTTTTTAGCGTATTGCCAAGCCACCGCAGAGCCAGCTAAGGCTCCAACGGCGAACGTGACAACATACGATAACTTACTCATATATTACCTCCGTTTTAATAGATAATGCGGTGAACGCTAAACTCGCAAAGAAGAACGCTGCGCTAATTAATAAACCACCAATTATATGACGCTTTTGCTTTGTATCAAGCATTCCTTCAATTGTTGACATAATCAGTTCTAGCTTCTTCATGTTTTATTTCACCTCCGGATAAAACGTAAAGACCACTCATCAAACAAAGACTAGCGATCGTTACTAATATACTAGGTGATAATTTAATTTTCTTAGACATTACCATTCACCACTTTCAAAGTTTTTAGAATATCCAGCTGTATGCATGACCACAAACTAATATATCGTCATACACATTTCCTCGATAATCGAGTCCTTCATTTCAAGCAAAGATATCAAGAATATTTCCGTCTACATTAAAGTCCAGTAATACACTCTTTTCGTATCCATTAACAAAGTTTCGAGCGTTAGCTTTATGAACATCGTTAATGCCGAAATCAACATAGTTATCACCAACTGGATTATTTTTATCATAAACCCAACCTACTGCTTGTCCTGCTTTTGATTTAGGAATGCCTAACATTTCATATACATCATTTAATAGCAAATATCCTTGTGCTCTTAATTTTTCATTAGCATATTTTTCTGATTGTCGTAAGAACACTAAATTGTATTCTGCATCACGAACCCATTGGGTGGATGTTTCATCAAAGAATCTAGAATATACACTATAATCTCCTACTGGTGGAAAAATAACATCGACTTCTTTTGTCTCAGTTACAGTGTTTCCATTTTCATCCGTTTCAGTTGTTTCAATGATTTGTGCTTTAATGTTGTTTTTTAACTCATAATCAACTCTATCACCGAAACGTTCTTTAACTCGCTTTCTGTAATCTTTAAAACCTTTATCCACAAGTGTATATGCTGCTGAAATCGCTACGTTACGAGCATTTAAGATTCGATATGAAGCTAGAATACTAGCAATACCCAATCCTCCTACAACCACTGATGGACCGTAAAGTTTAACAAATTTAACACCAGTTTGAGCATAAACTGTTACTAAATCTTTTTTACCGTCTTCTTCAGTATACTTTCCTGATTCTACTAATTCAGTATCGTTCATTGCTTGATGAATTTTATCAACGTTTTCTTTAGTTTCTGCTAAAATATCATTCACTTTAAGTGTTGCTTTACAAGCCATAACTGATCCGGCTACAACTCCTACAACTCCTGTAGTAATTAAAATAGCTGGACTATGTTTTTTTACTGTAAACAACGCTTTATGGAATGATCTACTAACTGTTTCTTTTAAATTGTTTGTCATAATAAATCTCTCCTTTAAATATAAATTATTCGACCGGAACGGCTTTTGGTAAATCTAATGTGTATTTGCCGTTTCGTAAATTAATAACCCTAGCAGTGCTAAGGTTCATCCAACCGTATTTGTGAATGCAATGATTATAATTACTTAAACCAGCCATATCATAGTAATCTCCAATAGTTACTACTCCATATCTGCTTAACCAATCACACATTCTATCCAATACAATTTCAGCATCACCGCGACTAGTAAATTCAATATCGTCGTAGTCTAAAGCAGAACGAGATCGTCTGTCGTCTTCTCTACGTCTGTCGTCTCCTCGTCCGCTATAATAGCTGTTATATGATACTTTAGCAGCAGGCACATTACTTTTACTTCGTGCTGAATCTCCATAAAGCATCATGTCAACGCATGTAGAAATTGTTTTCTTAACAGTAGGAATCAAAACATCCCAAACCATATATTCTCCAATCTTACGTGCGTCGAAACTTAAAAATGACTCTGCAACTTTAGCAGCTTCACTCTTTTTCTTAGCGACTGTTTGGCCGCTAACTACCTTTGGCGCTTTTGTTCTTTCATCCACAGATTTACGTTGCTGATCTTTAAATCTGTTCGAATTTGGCGCGTAGTCGTTTAACATTAATATCAATCCTTTCCTAAAAAAATAAAGAGAGCACTCGTTTGTACTCTCTAATTAGGCAATGTTCTTTTTTTCGGATTTTGATTTCCGTAGAACAAACTCATCGCCAAAGTCTATTCTTCTGTAACGTCTGTAAATGTTACTTCTTCAGCAGCTTGTTTAGCTTCTTTACGAGCTTTGACTTTATCTCGCACTAGGCAATACACTTTTTTACCTAAACGGTATCCAAAATATACTCCAGTAGCGATCAAAATTCCTTTCCCTAAAGTAAGCCCTTTTTTGACTCCTTCGTCTGTAACAACCACATCTGCTACTTCAGACATTGTGTCCTCAACAATTAATTCATTAACTTCATTCATCTTAATTTCCTCCTTTAATTTATTGAACTATTGTCCATTATATACTGTGATTTTTTTGCGTATTAATAAGCTTTGTAATAATCATATTTTGGTTCTACGCCGTAATCGATAACTAAGCATGGCTCGTCATCCTCGGTTAATTGCGAACTGAAACTAAAGTCAATATAACCTCTATCAATTCGCCATCCTAGTTCATCACCTAGCTTGGTATGTTTCAAACCGATTTCGTCATAGAAATCATTCACTGAAATATAATTTTCAATTAGCATTCTACGATTCAATTCATTCTCTGCTTTTTTAATCTTTTCGATATTGATCCTAAAATATCGTCCGGATAAGACGTCATAGCACAAGGTATTACCTTTATCGGTAAATATAACTTGGTTATTCTTAACGGGATCCTTATCTAATTTGTCCTTAGCTACCTTATCTTTGATAGCTTCGTCTTTTTTCTCACCAATAGTCTCAATAACTTTCTCTCGATACTCTTTGTGAGCTGTTTCGGCAATTTTATAAGCAGTTGCCAACACCGCATTTCGTTTAAGGTTAATTGATGTTGAACCAATTAAACACCCAGTTGAAGCTGCTGCTAAAACTGCCGCTGGAATATAACATTTCCAAGCAACCTTAACCGTTTCAATAGCTGTTAATTTGTCTACGCCTTCCTCTTCTTTTTTCTCATCAATTAATTTGATTGCTTTTGGTGTAGCTTTAACAGCTAAAATCGTAGTGGTCAACATGCCTGCTATGCCAAATCCTAAAAGAATTTCCGGGGCATGTTTCTCCACCGAGTCTTTCATGTTTTTTGTAATTTCTTCAAAACTCATTTTTTCACATCTCTCCTTTTCTATATTTCTAAAAAATAAAGAGAGCCCAATGGACTCCCTCTATTTTTAGTTTCCTAATTTCTTCTCGACAGCTTTAGATACTAAATCCTCTAATAACAGCTCTTGTTTCTTGTTGCCAACCCAACCACCGAGTAGAGTTGCCCCCAACGACAGTACAGTTCCAACAATTCCTAAAGCGTTTAATAATTTTAAATTCATATCTATCACGTCTCCTTTCCATTATAGGCCCTGAATATTTTGCGCCTCAAAAGTAATCTTCAAAATCTTCAACTAAGATTGGTGGCTGCCAGAAATCAATAACAGTACATTCTCTACCATCATCGAGTGTTGTTTTGTAAGTGCTGAAATCCAGCCACATTTGCCAATACGCTTCATAACAAACAGCTCCGCACCATCCGGCATCCCAACCTCCATCGACATGTTCTAGATCGAGATAATCATACCATTCATTTAAATAAATATAATCTCGCATAATCAAATCTCGATTAAGTTGGTATTGAGCTTCTTTTACCGCATATTTAGTAGACTCGAAATATCTATCAGAATATGAATCATAGAATAGTTCTTTGCCTTCTGTTACTGCAATTTCTGTTTCTTTGTATTTGTCTTTTGCGATTTCTGTTTGAATCTCTTCATTTGCTTCTTTTCCAAGAATATCAACCACTTTATCCTTGTACTCTTTGTAAGAAGTATGCAATAAAGCATAAGCGCTTGTTAATGCTGCTTGTTGGCGTTTATTTAATATAGTAGCGCCAAGAACACAAGCAATAGTTGATGTGCCCATTACTACTGTCGGAATATAAGCTGGAGCAGCAACCAGCATAGTTTCCGTTTTGGTGAGTTCTTCTCCTTTCTCTTCTTTAGCTTCTTCTAACAATAGAACCGCTTTCGGTGTCGCCTTAACCGCCAGGATTGTAGTTCCTATAACTCCGGCAACGCCAATATAAGACAAGATAGTTGATCCGTTACGCTTAAAATACATTTTTGTTTTGTGTAACATATTTCTCCTCACCCTTCGTTGGTTTTTATAAAAAAATAATAGGCGTTAAATGCCTACTATTTTCTTCCTTTAGATAGTTTAGTTAATAATACGATTACTAATACTAGAATGATTACATCGCCAAACAATGCCCAGATCACTACTCCTCCCGTTGCAACCGCAAGAATTAATGCTATGGCAATGATTGCCAATATAGCCAACAATAAAATTGGTAACATATATTTATCTCCTCTCTTTCCATTAGAGGGAGTGTTTTTTTCGCGTACTAAACCGTCTTTCTATCGAAATACGTTTCCCAACGTTCCCTTTTAATCGGCTTCATTTTCAAAGCCCACATAATTTGCCTAACTGTAACCGTTGGATATAATCCGTCCGTACAAGTTCCAGCTCGTTCTTCAAAGAACTGTTTGAACTTAGGATGCAAATATAAATCATCGGTTAACCACGGATCTATCTCGTCCCAATAAGTCTTTTTAGTTTCTTCGTCGAACTTTTGTTGAATCACTGCCAATCCTTTGTCTTCTAATTTATACAGAGTACATCTGTAATACACTGGATGATCACATCTGTAACTTTGTCCAAACATAGATAAATATAAATTAGGTTTATCATAGTGATATCTCATTTCAGAAGCTCTAATAGTTTACTAAGGTCGTATGCATTAGCATCGAATAGAACTTCATAATCAGATCCAGTGTTGTCGTATATGACTACAATTTCATGTCGTTCATCCACACCCCACGTGTAATCATCAAATACCTCTTCTAAATCAGATTCTATAACTCTTTTTTGATAGACCGATTTTGAGATATTAAAGGTTTTACCGTTAACAATGCACCAACGCTCATTACTACTCCAAACAATATCATGACCAGATTCGGAAAGCTTTTTTAATTCTTTCAGATCCTTCCATACCGACATTTTGCATTCAATAGCATAATCTAAGGTATCATCGAATAATGAAGAATCTATATCTATTCGTCGTGAACGACCCATAAATGTCAATCTCCTTTAAATAATGTTTAAGTGCGATAATACAATCTCTACAAAAATTATTATTTGACTAATAATAATAAACGTTGTTAAGCCCATTCCGGCAGCAGATGTGTCTTGTTTTGACAATTCACGATACACCATGGCAAATATAAATATTAAAACTGCCACTAAACAAGCTGCTATGACTGTTAAAAACATATGTATTATTCTCCTTTCTTATGTTTTACGGATAATATCTTTCCGCATTTTGAACAGTAGCTAAGATAATCTTTTTTAAAAGACTTAATTCTTACGTTATGTTTGCATTTTTTTGCATTGTGCTCTGTATCAGAACTTATCGACTCTTTTGGTTTAGGTTCGATAATAGTTACTTCATTTTGATCAAAATTCATCTCTAATTGAACTTCCATATATTCCTCCTTATAAATGATTATCAATAATTACGCCGCCTTTTAGGGTTAATATAACCCCTGCGATCAGAACACTTAACCAAGCGGTGTCGTATTTTAAATTGAAACTAGCAAATATAGTCGCGCTTATACCTAATATTGCTAGCAGTGTCCCCACTAATATTCTTTTCATCCTCATCTCTCCTTTTCTTAAAAAAATAAAGAGAGCCCATTATAGACTCTCCTCATTTGTTTCTATTTTTTGAATTTGAATAATCCGGAAATAGCTTTCCCTGCTGATGTTGTGTAAGTGTAATCTTTCTCAAAATCGTTCACCATAATCATGTAAACTCGTTTGAATAGATGATCCAACGTCAACAATCCAACTGGTACAGCTACTACCTCAACCCATTTCATAGTATTAGCCTTTTTCTGTTCTACTAAAGAATTCT
>JAEIGA010009547.1_pt1 | contig 14688 bp, 15 predicted proteins | sample 9270691 | NCBI WGS metagenome assembly JAEIGA01 (sample SAMN17057246, study PRJNA624740) | gut metagenome | biome: biome; isolation source: fecal sample | host: Bos grunniens | place: China: Xizang | collected 2019
CCGAAAGGCGGTGCGCGCTTTTCGAGTTCGCCCCGATTTCAAAATCGGTAAACGCTACGTCTTTAACGGAAAATTGCTTAACGACGTTTCCTTTGATTGCGTAGATATGTTCTCCGAAGGCGGAAAGGGATTGATATTCGCCCGTTTCGTCTTTAAAAATCGGTTCAATCGTTGCGCCTTTTTCTGAGTCGATTAACGATAAATAATCGTACGCGCGGAAAGCCCCTGATTTGTCGATACAAAGGAGTAAATTCCCGCTTAAAGAGATATCCGCTACGTTAAAGCTAAACTCGTAGCGGTTTTTTTCTATGCCGTATTCGTAGAGAAAATTGTCGCTTTTGATATAATAAAGCTTTCCGTCGAGAAGGGTAAAGGTCGGGTTTGCGCCTAAATTTTCGGCTACCGTTTTATAGCTTTTCGGGTCGTTTAAGTCTTTTAAGGCGGTCGTTGAGATTTGCGAATGTCCGTCGGAAATAGTTAAGAAATAGATGCTTTCGCCGTAGAGCGAGAAAGAACTGCAAGAAAAATTCGCGTATTCTACCGCTAAGGTCTGCGGGGAAAGCTTATAAAGATTCGTCGCTACGTCGAGAAAATACAGCTCGCCGTTTTCGGAAAACTCGATTTTCGTTATAGGATTTCGTTTCTCTTCGGCGTTTTGGGTATGCTCGTATTTTTTATACGTATTCGCCTTACGGTCGAAAAGATAAATCGTGTTGCCGTCGGCAATCGCCGTGTAATTCACCGAAACCGCAGTAGACGACGGCTCAACGAGTGGAAGATATTGCTCGTAGGAATTAGGCAATACGAGCGATTGTTGTATAGTCGGTGGCGTAGCGTCTTGTGCGTGCGCGGTAAAAGCAGGTAGCTGAGAAACCGCTCCCGAAACCGCAACGACGCTTAAAATAGATGAAATTACCGTAAATAATTTTTTCATAATTTCATTATAACACGATTTGTCGAAAAATGCAATAGATTGAAAAGCTTTTTTATAGGAAATGTGAAAAGAGAAAAGAGAGAAGAGATTGCCACACCTACAGCTCGCAATGACAGGGGAAGAGATTGCCACGCCTACAGCTCGCAATGACGGGGGGATGAGATTGCCACGCCTACAGCTCGCAATGACATAAGGTAGAAGGTTGAATTTTGAAGAAAATTTGTAATGTGGCAGTATGCTGTCATATTTTATGTGCTATACTGCTATTAAATACGAACAAATGTTCGGAATTTTGTAAAAAAGTGGCAGTCGGGGCTGGACAAATGGAAAATTTGTGGCATAATGATGGCACTTAACGCGGCGCAGGGGAAAGTTGGCGGGAAAATACGATATTAGGTAGGTGAGTGTGTTGGACAGTTATGTAAAAGCGATTATGTATACGTATCCGAAAATGCAGAGATTGAAAGAAGATTACGAGATACATATTCAAAACAAAGCGTATTTTTCTTATACAGGTAGCGTTTCGGCGGAAAAGCTTTGCGAGTATATCGCGGGGCAGATTTTAGAGATGCGGGCGTTGGATCGGTTGAAAAAGATCGTAGACGGAGTTTGGCAAAAGCTAAACGATACGGAGAAGTTTTTGGCGGAACTCAAATATTTCGGGCGACGAAAAAAGACAACCGCACAAGCGGTTGCCCAAGAACACGAGATAACGGAGAAAAAGTTGACGAGCTTGACGAGCGAACGCAATTATTTCCGTCGTCAACAGCGTCTTTTGAAAAAGCTCGGCGCATTATTGCGTTTATCGGGGATTACGGAAGAAGTGTTTTTAAAAGACTTTTCCTGTATTGCCGTTTTACGGCTTGCGTATCGGTTTGTGAAAGCTGGGAAAGAGAAGAAAATGAATAAGCGGGAACAAAACTTTATTCTTCCGAATCGTAAGGCTGACGGCGGGGGGATTTCAAAATAATCGCCGCAAGCAAAGGAATTAAGATACAAAGCAAAATCAAAATCGTCGTTTGGACGGGAGTGGACGAGCTTTTTTTCGGGTCTTTCTTCTCGTCGGACGGAGCGGAGGTCGGCTGGTCTTGTAAGCGTTCGTAGTATTCCCCGTTTTCCGAATACGAAAAGCCGTTCGGGCGGGGAAGATAGCCGAATTTGCCTTCTTGTAAAACGTAGGCGTACGTTTCCGAACCGATTTTATAATCGCCGTAGTACGTGCAGGTTTTGGTGATTTGCGTTAAGAAAGGCGCGCCCGTCGCCCCTTCAATTTTATAAGTAATTTCGAAAGTTTTATATAAGTACGGTTTCGTTGGAATATAATCGACGAAAGTAAGCTCTGACGTCTTACAGTACCCCGTTAGAATTTGGCTGTCTGCGCCGTGTTCGCCGTATTCGATTTGGGTGTAGTCCGTTTCCGTCGAAAGAACTTTTACGAAATAGGTTTTGGGGAGCGTGAACAGCCCCGAACGCTCGTTTTTTTCCGAGTAGAAATACGTTTCTTCTTGTAAGATACAAGCGTATGAAACCGTCGCTTCCGCTTGTGCGGAAAACAGGCGGGGGGTGGGGAATAGGAATAATAAATATAGGAGTGGCAAAATTGCCGATAATAAACGTTTCATAAGCCTTATTATACAATAAGGAATACGCGTGTTTTTGGCAATTTAGCGTAGATTATGAGAGAGATTGTAGAAAAATTGCGCGAAGTGGAAGCCGAGATTGCCCGTCGGAAAAAAGAAGATTTTTTGGCGAAGTATAACGCGGGCGAGAAAAAGCACGAGAAACAGCTTGCCTTTCATAAATGCCAAAAGCGAAACCGCTGGGTGTTCGGCGGAAACCGTTCGGGAAAAACGGAGTGCGGGGCGGTGGAGTGCGTGTATCTTGCGCGGGGGATTCATCCTTATCGGCAAAATAAAGCAATGGTTGCGGGGTGGGTAGTTTCGCTTTCTGCTCAGGTACAGCGAGACGTGGCGCAAAAGAAGATTTTGCATTATCTGCGTAAGGACTGGATTGAAGAAATCGTGATGAGTAGCGGAAGAAAGGATTCGCCTGAGAGCGGAGTAATTGATTTTATTCGCGTGAAAAGCGCGCTGGGCGGGAGTTCGGTAATCGGGTTTAAAAGCTGTGATCAGGGTAGGGAAAAGTTTCAAGGGACTTCGCTGGATTTCGTGTGGTTCGACGAAGAACCGCCCGAAGATATTTATTTAGAATGTCGTATGCGCGTGATGGACAGGGAAGGGGAGATTTTCGGGACGATGACGCCTTTGAAGGGGTTGACTTTTCTTTATCAGGAAATTTATATGAATCGGCACGACGACCCTGAAGTTTGGTATGAGTTTATGGAGTGGAAAGACAATCCGTATCTTTCCGAAAAGGAAGCGAAAGCAATGGAGCGGGTGTTGGACGAACAGCAATTGCAAGCCCGCAGATACGGTAGATTTTCTACCGCCGAAGGGTTGGTATATCCTGAATTTGACGAACGGTTGCACGTGATCGAACCGTTCTCCGTGCCTAAGGAATGGCAGGATATGATTTCTATCGATCCCGGTTTGAATAATCCTTTGTCGGCGCATTGGTACGCGGTGGATTACGACGATAACGTATACGTGGTGTACGAGCATTTTGCGGCGGGGCGGGATATTGATTTTCACGCGGAAGAAATTAAGCGGATATGCAGGCTGTTGGACTGGAAAAAGGACGGAAAAGGACGGGTATGCGCGTTGATTGACAGCGCGGCGAATCAGCGAACGCTTTCAGGCGTGAAAAACGTTTGCGAATTGTTTTACGAGCGGGATATTTTAGTGAACCCTAACGTGCAAAAGGATTTGTTTGCGGGGATTGCTCGGGTAAAGAGTTATTTAAATCAAAACAACGGGTTGCCGAATATTTATATTTTCAATACTTGCGTGAATTTAATTCGGGAACTGAAAGGGTATTTTTGGGGTAGCGGGGATACGCCGAGAAAGACGGACGACCACGCGCTGGACGAAATGCGGTATTATTTGATGGGCAAACCGAAAAAGCCGCTTTTGACGGAAGAAAAGACGGTCATTCAAAAGGACAAAGAAAGGAAATTACGCGCGCTTAAAGCCAAACGGCGGACGGTGTGAGCGGGCGAAAGAAAAAAAGGAGGTGTTTACGTGGCGAAAACGCAAGAGAAAAAAATCGGGGACGCGCTTTTAAAGGTTGCGCTCGGGTGCAGCGTAGAGGAGGTGACGGAAGAATACGCGGAAGCGGACGGGGAGTTAAAACTGACTAAGCGCAAAAAGACGAGAAGGGATATCCCGCCCGATTTGAAAGCGGTGCAAATGCTTCTTGCCGAATCGGAGCGTAGCGAAACTGCGCAAATGACGGACGAGGAACTGGAAAAAGAGCGGGAACGGTTAATTGCAGAACTGAAAAAAGCGGAAAAGGAAAGCGCGAAAAAGGTGAGTAAGCCCCGCGCAAAATCAAGAGTGAAAAAGAAAAAGGCGGTGGCAGGTACGAAATGAAAATAAGAAAAGGAGAAAAGGAAAAGAATGAAGCTATTTAATGCGGACGAAGAAGAAAAGAAAAAGGAAGAAGAACGGCGTAGATGGGAAGAAAAGGTGGCGGCGGAAGTACAAGCCGACTTTTTTGAAAGGCGGGAAGCGCGGAAAAAGATAGAGAACGGCTGGACGCTGAATATGAATTTCCTTTCGGGAAATCAGTTTTGCGACCTTTCCCCGTTCGGCGGGTTGGTGGAAGAAGATAAGCAGTTTTATTGGCAATCGCGCAGAGTGTTTAACCATATCGCGCCGTTAATCGACGCGCGGGTGGCGAAGATTGAAAAAATGTTGCCCGTGCTTTCCGTGAGAGCCTTTTCCGAAGAAGACGGGGATTTGAAAACGGCGCAACTCGCTACGGGGATTTTGCGGTTTGCGACCGAAAAAATCGGGTTGACCGAAACGGTTGCGAAAGCGGTGCTTTGGTCGGAAACCTGCGGTAGCGCGTTTTATAAAATTACTTGGGACGAAAACGGCGGTAGACAGGTTGCGGTGACGGAAGACGGAAAACCCGTTTACGAAGGGGAAGTGAGTGTGAGCGCGCTCTCGCCGTTTGGGATTTTTCCCGATAATTTATTTGCGGAAGACTTTTCGCAGGTGAAAAGCGTAATTCACGCGCAAATCGTTTCGGCGGACTACGTGAAAGAAAAATTCGGCGTATTCGTGGAAGGGGAAGATATCGAAGAGCCGTCGCTGATTGCGTATAGCGAGCCGTCGGCGGGAAAAGCACCCGCACCGCTTGGAAAGGCGGGAGAGCGAACGAAGGATAGCGTGATTTTGTTGGAACGCTACACCGCGCCGTCTGAGAATGAAAAAGACGGTAGATTGGAAATCGTAGCGGGCGGGAAATTGTTGTATTACGGAGAGTTGCCGTATAAAAACGAAAACCGAGAAGAAAGGGGGTTCCCTTTCGTCAAGCAGGATTGCTTGCGATTGCCCGGCGCGTTTTTCGGCAGTAGCGTTATCGACCGATTGATACCCGTGCAAAGAGCGTATAACGCCGTGCGAAACCGTAAGCACGAGTTTTTAAACCGCTTGTCAATGGGCGTGGTTGCCGTAGAAGACGGGTCGGTGGATACGGACGAGCTTGCCGAAGAAGGGCTTTCGCCCGGTAAGATTTTAGTGTATCGGCAAGGCGGAAAAGCCCCTGAGATTTTGGATATGGGGAAACTGCCGAGCGATTTTTCACAGGAAGAAGAATGGCTGGAACAGGAGTTTGAAAAAATTAGCGGGGTTTCTGAATTGACGCGTAATTCTTCGCCGGCAAGGGTGACGAGCGCGACGGGACTTCAACTTTTACTTTCGCAAGACGATTCAAGGCTTTCGGCAACGGTGGGGAGTATGGAACGGGCGGTCAAGGAAATCGGACGGCAGATTTTACGGCTTTATAAGCAGTTCGCAGGCTCTGCAAGATTGATGAGTCTTGCGGGCGAAGGCAAAAAGGCAAAGTCGTATTATTTTTCTTCGTCGGAAGTGTTGGCGAGTGATATCGTATTCGAGTCGAACGAAGGGAGTGTGGAAAGTAAAAAAGAAACGCTACTTAAATTGTTTGAAGCGGGGCTTTTGACGGAAGAAGACGGGAGTATTTCCAAAGAAAACAGACGGCGTATTTTGGAAGCGTTCGGATTCGGGTCGTATGAAAACGCGCAGGATATTTCGTCGCTACATATCGCGAAAGCGAGCGAAGAGAACGTAGCGTTCGTTGGCGGTGAGATTGCGCCCGACGAGTTTGACGACCACGATTTACATATCGGGGAGCATACGAGATTTTTGCTTTCGTCGGCGTTTAAAAAAGCGAGCGCGAAAAAGAGCGTAGACGGAAAAACGCTCAAAGAGCGGATAGCAGAGCATATTAAAAAGCATAAAGAATTAAAAAAACAAGAAAAATAAAAAAGAATTGGGAGGTATATTTTATATGGATAAAAAGGAGAACGTTTGCGTGGAAACGGAGGCGGAGCAGGTTGCGAAGGCAAAGGAGAAAAACGGCTCGACGGCATTTGGGAAGTTTAAGGACGCAAACGCCCTTGTAAGGGCATACGAAGCGTTGGAAGCGGAATTTACAAGACGTAGCCAACGACTGAAAGAGCTGGAAAAGCAAGCGGATAATTTCAAGGCGCAAAACGGCGGGTACGAGGCGGAAAAGCTTTTAAAAACCGCTGTGAAACGAAAGGAACGGGAACGGGCGTTTGACGAGTTCGTTGCCGAACTCGAACAAGGCGCGCAACAAGAAAAAGTCTTTGAGAAACCCGCTTTGCCCGTTGCGCCGTCCGAAACGGAAAATGAAAAGTCCGCAGCGGAGAAGGCGGTTGCCGTGATAAGCGAAGAAGAACAAGGCGCGGTAGAAACGGTAAAGAAAGAGAGCGACCCATTCGTCGAAAATAATCAAAATGAGAAATGCTTTTCGGTCGCGCAGGCAGAAGATTTGGAATCGCTTTATCAACAGGCAAGTCAAAACGAAAAGGTACGCCTTAGAATCGTAGGGGATTATTTAACTTCCCTGCAAGGCTCGGGCGCGCCGATTACGAAAAGCGGCGCGGGGTTGCTCGTCACCCCGACGTCGCGGGCAAAATCGATTACGGAAGCGGGGGGAATGGCGCTTCGGTTTTTCGAAAACGGCGGGCGTGCGTAAAAAATCAAAAAACAAAAATAGGAGAAAAAATTTATGGTAAATTTAGAAACAGCAGATAACGCATTGAAATCTTTTTATTTGTACGCAATTACGGAACAGTTGAACGATAAGGTAAACCCTTTCTTGGCGCAAATTCAGCGTTGTACTTCCGACGTTTGGGGGAAAGACGTGAGAAAAGCCGTGAAAATAGGGATTAACGGCGGGATTGGCGCAGGCACGGAAACGGGTACTTTACCTACGCCGTCGGGGAACGAATACGTGCAGTTCGTTGCGCCTTTGAAAAACCTTTACGGTACGATTGAAATTTCCGATAAGGCGATCAGGGCTTCGAAAAATAACGAAGGCGCATTCGTCAATTTGTTAAACGAAGAAATGCAGTCGCTTGTCAACAGCGCGTCGTTTAATTTCGGCAGAATGTTGTTCGGGGACGGCACGGGGAAACTCGGGCAAGTCATTTCTCTTGACGAAGCGGGGATCGTCACTATGAATAGCGTAAAGAATATTATCGAAGGTATGGTTTTGACTTTCTATAATCTTTCCGGTTCGAAAATCACCCTTGCAAGCAACCGCAGGGTCGTTTCCGTAGACAGAGCGAATAAAACGATTACGCTTGCGGGCAGTCCTTTGAGTATGACCCAACTTCCTGCGGGATCTTCGGCGTATATTCAATCTTCCAAAGATTACGAAATTACGGGGCTTGCCGCGCTCTTTGACGAAACGTTGCCACTCTACGGCGTTGACCGCGCGCAATACGGTATGCTTACTCCCTTTAAAAAGACGGACGTGGGGGAAATTTCCGAAGAAGAAATTCAAGAAGCCATCGACGCGATTGAAGAAAATTCGGGAAGTAAGGTCAACTTTATCGTCTGTTCTTGGGGAGTACGCCGTGCGCTTGCGAAATACTTTAAAAAGTATATGGTCGCAATGCCGACAACGGAATTTGACGGCGGTGTGAAAGCGTTGAGTTTTAACGGTATTCCCGTCGTTGCAGACCGTTTCTGCCCTGACGGAACGATGTATCTTTTAAATACCAACGATTTCAAGCTGCATCAGCTTTGCGATTGGCAATGGTTAGAAGGGGACGACGGTAAGGTGTTGAAACAAAAGGCGGATAAGCCCGTGTATACGGCTACGCTCGTGAAATACGCCGAACTCATGTGCGAACGCCCCAACGGTCAAGGTATGCTTTCGGGGATTAAAGAAGAATAAGCTTTTTAAGGCTTTGAAAGAAACTTGAACGACTAAGAGTATCCGCGCGCGCTTTGTTTGGTGCGCGCGGAGAAAAATAAGGAGAGAAAACTATGACGGTGAAAGAAATTATTTTGACGGCGGCGGAAATGGTCGGTTGCGCGGAAAAGGTGCGTGGGTATTTGGAAAACGGTTCGGACGGCGAAGGGGAAGTGAATACCTTGCTTCGTTGTTTTAATCTCGTGGAAAACGAGCTTGCGCTCGATTATTTGCCCCTTTTTACCGAAGACGAAGTGGAAACGGATACGGGCGTGGTGTATTTTTCGGTGCTGTCCAAGCCTGCCGTTCGGATCGTAAGCGCGACGGACGAATGGGGAAACAAGCTTTCCTTTACGCTCTTTCCCGACCGTATTCGTTTGCAACCCGGTAGAGTGAAAATTACTTATACTTATACGCCTAAAGCAAAGGATTTAGACGGTGTAGCCGATGAAAACCGCAAAGTTTCCGTTCGGCTGTTTGCCTACGGCGTGGCGGCGGAGTATTGCTTGGCGACGGGTCTTTACGAAGAAAGCGGGGTTTGGGAGAAAAAATACAAACAGGCTATCGAAGGGGCGTACCGTTCGTCTATCGGGCGAAAGATTAAATCGAGAAGGTGGGCGTAAATATGGTGGGGTATCAAAAAAAGTCGGTTGCGCCAAAGGGCAAAGAACGGCGGGTGGAGTTTACGCGGTTTGCGCTCGGGCGAAATCAAAAACAAACTGCGGGCGTTTTGTATGCAAAAGAAAGTAAAAATTGCGACCTTGCGGGCGGAAAATTGCGTTGCGGAATAGGGCGCAGTCCGTTTTCCGACGCGTACGGAGCAGAAAAAGCTATTACGGATGCGACGGGGTTGACCGTGTTTTCCTACCGTTCGGGGCTACATAACTATAAGCACCGTTTGGGGTATACGAACGGCGGGGGCGGGTTGTTTTTATACAACGCGTCGAGCGGTGCGTTCGAAGATATTTTAGGCGGTGGGAGCGACGTAAGCACCTTTTTGGGAATAAGCGGAAAAAAGGAAGTGCTTTTGTTCGTTTACGGCGACGAAGGGGGCTTCGTGTATACCCGTTCAGGTACATTGACACAGCTATTTTCAAGAAAGGTGCAAGCGGGGTGTTTTTACGGGGAACGGGCGTTTTTCTTCGAGTATCCTTTCGCTTTGAATTATTCGAAAGCGTTAGAGCCTGAAAATTTTGAAATAGGCGTGGAAGAAGGCGGAAAGGTCGAATTGCCCGTTTTGCGCGGAAAAGTTCATTCGTTTGCGCCGTTGAACGGACGGTTATACTGTTTTGGCGAACAGGGCGGGGTGCGCTTGACGGCGGAAGGCTCGGCTTTGGAGTTTGAAGTAGAAGATTTGCAACTTGGCGTTAGCGGGATTTTCAAAGGGAGCGTGCGCGTTTGCGGAGAGTATATTTTCTTTTTGACGAAAGAAGGGCTTTGGAAATTCGACGGAAGCAAAGCGCAACGCGCGGTAGAAAATTTGCAAATTCTTCCCAAAGCGGCGCAGACCTGTTTGAGCGCGAGCGCGCACGGAAATTATTATTTGCAATATACGGAAGACGGGGGCGAAACTCGTTCGTTGGTCGTGGACGGAAAGGGAGAAAATGGGTATTTTTCTTTTGTGAAAACGGCGTTGTCCGATTGCGAAGGTCGCGGACTGTTTTTGGAAAACGGGTATGCGTATCAAGTGGACGGACGGGGGGATTTACCGCAAGGGGAAAGTTATTTCTTCGACGCGGAGTGTGATTTCGGTTGCACGGAAGAAAAAACTGTTAAGAGCTTATCGATACAAGGGCGTGGGAAAGTCGCGTTTACCTTTGTAAGCGAACGGGGGGAAAAGAGCTTTGAAGCGGATTTGACGGACGGGGAAAAGCAAATCCCCGTCAAGCTGAAAGGGAAAAACTTTCTTCTTCGTATTCGCTTGCAAGCAGGCGGAGAAATTGAAAAACTCGGCGCAAACGTATTTTGTCTTGCGGGAAGTTAAGGAGAAAAAGTATGGTTATTGACGTGATAGCTTTTACGGACGAGCAATTCGCCACATTATCCGAAGAACAGATTTTGGAAGTGAAAAGCGTACAGCTCAAAGTGAACAAGCTACGGCAAGAAGCAGATAGGCTTGCCGTGAAAATGAAGTTTACGCTGTTGAAAAACGGCGTGGGGCGTTCGTCTGCGCTCGAAGAATACGAGATAAGGGAGCGGGAGAGAATAGAACAGGAAATCGATACTTTGCGGGAAGGACTGTTGTTCTACTTGCGCTTTACCGTAAAGCACGGTTCAACTGAAAACGAAGCGCCGTATACCGTCGATTATTCTTTGACGTATCAACAAAGATATTTGATAGTCAAGGCGTATTACGACGGGCAGTATACGGATGCAAGGGAGCGGTATAACGCCTTGCGCGAAGATGAAATTGCAAAAGTGTATTTGGGTGAGATGTATCTCGACCTTAGCGATTTGTATAAATTCCAAGCGGGCGTATAAGCGTTTTTAAAGGAAAAGCGGGAAATTCGACAAGTGGGTGTAAATCCGTTGCGTTTTTTCCGCTTTTTTGGTATAATAAACAGGAATAAAAAGCATTTTGCGCTAAATATAGCGCGAATACGAAGGAGAACAGTATGAACCCTAAAATTGCCGTTAAAAAATTAGACGAAAGAGCGATTCTTCCCACCTACGGATCGGCGTACGCCGCAGGCGCGGATTTGTATGCGCTCACGGACGGGGAAGAAGAAATTTTACCGCAGGAAACCAAGCTCATTCACACGGGGCTTGCAATGGAAATCCCCGAAGGCTACGCAGGTCTTATTTACGCGCGTAGCGGACTTGCTTCTAAACGTGGGCTTGCGCCAGCGAATAAAGTGGGCGTTGTGGACGCAGACTATCGCGGTGAAGTGATGGTCGCTTTGCATAACCATTCTTCTAAACCGCAAAAAATTGTAAACGGTGAACGCATTGCGCAACTCGTCGTTGCGCCTTTTTTAAAAGCGTGCTTTGAAGAAGCGGACGAGCTTTCCGAAACGGTGCGCGGTGTGGGCGGATTTGGCAGTACGGGTACGAAATAAGGTAGGCTTATTATGTCGATGAGAATGAGAAGAAAGCGCAATTTCGACGGGCGTATGCTCGCTTGCGCGGATTTACTGTTGGCGCGGGGCGCGAACGGGATTTTGAATATGAAAGAAGCGGCGGAGAATTTCCGCGCGCTCGTGGATTTTCGCGCTACGTTTGGGAATGATAATCCCGTAATGCTCGAAATCGGGTGCGGAAAAGGCGGGTTCGTTTGCGAGTTGGCGAAGAAAAATCCGAACGTAAATTATATTGCGCTGGAAAAGATGAGCAACGTGGTGCTGGCGGCAATGGAACGGGTAAAGGCGGAAGGGCTGGATAATATTCGTTTTTTGAATATTCGCGCGGAGTGCTTACCTTGCTATATTCCCGAAAAGAGCTTGGAAGGAATTTATTTGAATTTTTCTACCCCTCTTCCTAAGCTTGGGTATGCGACGCAACGTTTGACCCACCGTAATTTCTTGGAAGTCTATAAAAAATTATTGCGGGACGGCGGAAGAGTGGTGCAAAAAACGGACAATCGCGAATTTTTTGATTTTTCGCTGGAAGAATACTCGGCGTGCGGGTTTAGCTTAGAGCAAGTCAATTATAATTTGCACGAACACGGCAATCCTGCTTGGAATATTCCAACGGAATACGAGCAAAAATGGGTGGAGCAAGGGTTGCCTATTCACCGCGTGGAAGCCGTTTGGAAAGGGAAATAATATGAAAAAATTTTTAGCAGGAGCGTTAGCGGTTTGCCTGTGTTTTACGGGTTTATTCCTTTCTTGCGGTGAGAAAAAAAAGAACGAAATTTACGTGTATACCCCCGACGGCGCGCCTGCGTTGGCGTTCGCTTACGCTATGCACGGCGATAGCGCGGACGACGGGGTTTCTTACGAAGTGGTCAATCCCGCTACGATTGAGAGTTATCTTACCTATCGCGACGAAGAAAAGAACGCAGATATTTGCGCGCTTCCGTTGAATACCGCGAGTAAATTACTCGGCTCTGGCGAAAAATATCAGCTCGTGGGTACGGTGACGAACGGGAATTTGTATTTACTCTCTGGCGGTGGAGTGGCGTATACCCGAGAAAATTTAGCGCTGTTAAAAGGCAAAACGGTGGGCGTGGTGCAACTTGCCAACGTACCCGGTATTTTGTTTAAAATGATTTTAACGGACTTGAATATTCCTTACGCGGAACTCAAAAACGGAGAAGAGGCGAAAGCGGATAAAGTGAATTTAAAGGCGGTTGCGCCTGATACCTTGATGCCTACGAAAGGAATTGACGCGTTCGTTGCGCCTGAACCGCAGGCGAGCGTGAAAGTTTTAAAAACTTCGTTGGAGTTCGTTGGAAGCTTGCAAGAACTGTACGGCGGGGAGAAGGGGTTTCCGCAAGCGGTGGTCGTGGCTAAGCGTAGTTTGCTGAAAAAAAATCCGCAAGCGGTGGAAAAGCTCGTAAAAAAGCTCGTAGACGGTGCGCAATGGTTGGAAACGGCGGAGATTTCGTCTATTTGCGGGGCGGTGTCTTCGCATTTGACGAAAGGGCTTACGCCGAGCTTAACGGAGAAAAATCTTTCCCGCTTAGCGATTGAAAATTCCAGCGTTTGGTTTACTTCCGCACAGGCGCGTAAAGCGGAAATTAACGAGTTTTTAGCGAAAATGGTAGCGGTTGGCGGGGCGGCTTCGGCTGTGGACGAAGCGTTTTTTGCAAAGTAAATTTTGGAGCGTTGCGCGGTGAAAAAGAATTTCGTATTTCTTAAAAAAATACTCATTACGCTCGGCGCGTTCGGCGTTTTGCTCTTAATTTGGCAAATCGCCTTTTTTTGCGTGGGGAACGAATTGCTGTTGCCCCCGCCTTTTGAATGTTTTAAAGAAGTGTTTTTCTTGCTTGGACAAGGCAGGTTTTGGAAAGGGTTTTCTTCTACCTTGCTTAGGGCGTTGGCGGCGTTTGCGCTGTCGTTGATTGTGGGGGGCGGATTTGCCGTCGTTGCGTACCTGCTACCCGCTTTTCGTGCTTTTCTTGCGCCTATCGTTGCGTTTTTGCGCGCGTTGCCGACGGTGGCGGTTATTTTGTTGATTTTAGTATTTTCTACGCCGTCTTCCGCGCCCGTTGCGGTGGCGTGCTTAGCGCTTACGCCTATGCTTTATTCTTCTGCGCTCGCCGCGTTTGCGGGAGTGGACGGGGAGCTTGTCGAGCTTTGTAAAGTGTATCGCGTACCCTTAAAAAAACGGGTGTTTTCGTTGTATTTGCCTATCGCTTCACCGTATTTGTTGAAAGAAAGCACGGCAGGGCTTTCGTTTGCGTTGAAGCTCGTCGTGTCGGCGGAAGTGTTGGCGACGACGTTTGAAAGCGTAGGTGGCATGATGCAAGAAGCTAAGCTCGCTTTGGAAATTCCCGCGCTGTTCGCGTTGACGGTATGCGTGGTTGCCGTAGGATTTTTGGTGGAAGGGCTGGGGAGCTTGCTCGCACGCTTCGTCGAAAGGAGAGTAAAATGAGAATTTTTATTAAGCGCAAAGCCTACGGGGAACGGGAGATTTTAAAGAACGTTGAAATTTGTCTTTCAGACGGGGAAATTTTATGCTTATTGGGCGCGTCAGGCGCAGGGAAAACGACGGTTTTAAAGATTTTAGCGGGCTTGACGGAATTTGAAGGGGAATTAGAGAATATTCCCGAACGGGTAGGCTACCTGTTTCAAGAACCGAGATTGTTGCCGAATTTAACGGTAGAAGAAAATTTGTCGTTCGTTGGCGGTAAAGCGGAAGAAATAGCCGAGATTTTACAGGCAGTAGAGCTTTCTGCACTCGCTAAAAAACGACCGAGAGAGCTTTCGGGCGGGGAAAAACAGCGCGTAGCGATTGCCCGTGCGTTTCTTTCTTCTTCTCCGCTTTTATTGCTCGACGAGCCGTTTACCGCGCTGGACACCGCGCTGAAAATGCGGTTAACGGAATTGTTTTTAAATCTTTGCAAAGAAAAACGCCGTACGGCGATATTCGTCACGCACGATTTAAACGAAGCGTTTGCGGTTGGGGACAGGATTGCGGTGTTAAAAAACGGCTCGATTGCGCTTTGCGTTCCGTCCAGCCAAGACGGCGCGAAAACGCAAGCGTTAGACTGTTTAATGAATTGAGCTTGCCATTTATTTTTCAAGATATAGAAATTATAAACGATAGGAAGTCCAGAAACTGAGTTTTTGGACTTCCTTACTATTTTGGCGGGTTATAAAAAAATTAAATTTTTTTCAAAGAAAAAAAGGATTTTTATAAGTTTTGTCGAATATATAAATAGTACGGAAATTCTACGCATTTGTAAATACGAAAAAAGGAGAGCTTTA
>JAEIGA010009548.1_pt1 | contig 14687 bp, 23 predicted proteins | sample 9270691 | NCBI WGS metagenome assembly JAEIGA01 (sample SAMN17057246, study PRJNA624740) | gut metagenome | biome: biome; isolation source: fecal sample | host: Bos grunniens | place: China: Xizang | collected 2019
AATATTTTACTTTAGTACGATAAAGCGGGCGTGAAACGTGCTTGGTTAACATTAACTATGTTAGTCAATCCTAAGCAGTCAAAAAATTTTGTTAAACAACACTACTTGTAAATGCGATACAATTATAGTACACACCAATAGGGGGTATATTGATATGGCAAGACAAAACCGCTACAATGATTATTTGAAAGAATATCGTAAACTAGCTAAGAAAGCAGACCAACGTTTAGTCAGATTAGAAAAACTATCACAGGAAAAAGATTTTGCTATAGTTAAACAGTACGCCTATCGTCGTGCTATGTTTGATATAGTGAATACATGGGGCGGGAATAAAGACAAGCCCCGATTCAATACTAAACCGCCAAAAAGCACAATGGCTCTAAAAGCCAAAATACAGGACATACAAAACTTCTTAAATAAACCTACGTCTACTAAGTCGGGTATCATAAATATATATCAACACAGGGCAGATACGCTTAATAAAGATTATGACTTAGGACTTCAATGGTACGAAGTAGCCGAACTGTTTAAAAGCGCACTATTTGTTAAGTTATCAGCGTTATATGGTTCGTCTACAGTGCTTAAAACAATCGCAACAATGCGACAATCTAAAAAGAATATACTTGAAGATTTTCAAAAGAACAGAGCAACGCACGTTAAGACCGAAGATGATGATATTATTATCGACGATGCAATCAAAAGAGCAACACGTTATTACAAAAAGGACGTAAAGAAACTGTTAAACCAATTAGATTAATATACATGGTGGTGAGTAATGACTGCTAAGGAACTTAGACAGATATATGCGGATAAGTTCAGAAACAAGTACACCCTTAAACGTTTCGACGAATACCGCTACAAACAACTAAATAACATTATGTATTTAAGACGTGCAGGACACGCAGACAACGACAGCTACAACGACTGCATAATCATGTTTGACACTGAAACGTCAAAAAGCCGTGTATCTAACGAACCTGTAGAAAACTACGTAGTCGCTTTTTCTATTAGCATACGTGCTTATGATACTAATATAGTAACGCTGTACGGTAACACCCCTACGGAACTTGTCAAGACAATGACACGAATACATAGGAGTATGAAGGGTGACAAGACCATATTTTATTGCCATAACCTTGCATACGATTATGTATTTGTACGCAAATTTATGTTTGAGCGTTGGGGAACACCTGTTAAAATGCTTGCAACTAAGCCACATTACCCGATATGTATAGAGTTTAACAATGGCATAATACTAAAAGACAGTTTGATACTATCACAACGAAGCCTTGAAAAATGGGCTAATGATATGGACGTAGAACACAAGAAAGCTGTAGGAAGTTGGGATTACAACATGATACGCACACAAAACCACAAGTTTACACCCGACGAACTGCACTACATTGAAAATGATACGTTGGCGGGTGTTGAATGTATTAATGCCCTTATGAATACATTAAATAAACGTATATATGCTATGCCATACACAGCTACAGGAATACCGCGTGAAGAAGTACGCAAAAGAGGTAAAAAGAATCGTGCAAAAGAAACATTTAGCAGAGTAGTTCCGAAGGATTACAACCAACAGATTAAACTAGAAGCCGTATATCACGGTGGTTATACTCATGCTAACAGACATTACGTCAATCAGACTATAGAAGATGATATATTAGCGTTAGATTTTACCTCGTCATATCCTTATGTAATGCTTAGTGAACGCTACCCCGCCACAGAGTTTAAGCCGTTTAGAAACTGCTCTATTGACGAAATACTTAAAAGTGCAGACAAATACGCCTTTATGTTTAAGTTAATACTGATTAATCCTAGACTTAAAGATGATAGCGTACCAATGCCCGCACTGCAATATAGTAAGTGTGTAAAAGACATAAATTCCTGTATAGATAACGGGCGTATACTTTGCGCTAATTACATAGAAATATACTTAAATGAAATTGACCTTGCTGTAATACAAGAGCAGTACACATACACAGGCGGGGCGTGTGTAGAAGTAGAATATAGCGTTAAAGAATATCTACCAAGATGGTTTACCGATTACGTGTACGAGTGTTTCACTGCTAAAACAATGCTAAAGGGCGGTAATCCTGTAGACTATTCAATAGCAAAAGCAAAAGTTAACTCACTGTACGGAATGTGTGTACAAAAGCCCTGTAAGGATAACATACAGGAAAACTATCTTACAGGCGAGTATACTATAGACAAGGTAGATTTTAAGGAAGCTTACGAAAAGTATCTAAATAATCGCAACAGCATATTACTATATTCAACAGGTGTTTGGGTAACGTCGTACGCTATGCGTAACCTGTTCACGCTTGGAAAGTGTTGCGGTTTATGGCTTTATAGTGATACTGATAGTTGCTACGGTAAAGAATGGGATATGAAAGCCGTAGAAGCCTACAACGAAGGTTGTAAAGCTAAACTGCTTGCAAATGGCTACGGTGCAGTAATACGTGACGGTAAAGAATATTGGTTAGGTGTCGTAGATGATGAGAAGCACGACAAATTTAGGACACTTGGTGCAAAGCGATATTGTGTGGTAGATGATGAACAAATTAAAATCACAGTCGCAGGTGTTCCGAAAAAGACAGGTGCAAAATGTTTAACCGATATAGACGAATTTACGGACGGACTTATATTTAGTGGTAAGATAACAGGAAAGCAGACACATACATATTTCTTTACCGATGATATACACGAAATAAAAGGTAATGAAGTAGGTGATAGTATAGATTTAACACCGTGCGACTACCTGCTTAGTAGTATAGAAAGAATGGATTGGGAAAGTATATTCACAGAGGAAGTAGAGGTACAAGTATATGAATAGTTATTACTACAACATTGATGATGATTTAGCGAAATACAACGATTTTTGGGTTTATATCATAATAGGAGGTAGAAACACAGGTAAAACATATTCTTGTCTAAAATCATGCTATGTCAATAACAGAAAGTTTGTATTTGTAAAGCGTACAATGGACGATGTAGATTTATTATGTGGCAGTAAAGATAATGAAATAGCTTTCGACTTATCACCATTTAAAGCCATTAACCGAGATATAGGAAGTAATGTACAGGCATTTAAGATTAAACACGGTCTAGGGGGCTTTTACAAGTGTAACGATGAGAACGAACCTGTAGGAAACCCGATTGGTTATATAATCGCCTTGTCAGCAGTTACCAAGTATAAGGGGTTTGACCTGTCAGATGCTTCCGAATGGCTTATATTTGATGAGTTTATACCACAACCTTGGGATAGAATCAATCGCAAGGAAGGCGAGCAGTTAATGGATTTATACAAGACTATAAGCCGTGACAGGGACCATAGAGGACTACCCGCACTTAAACTTATATGTCTTGCAAATTCTACTAAGATAAGTAACCCTGTTTGTAATATCCTAGAAATAACAGACAAGTTAGTAGATATGGAAATAAAGAAAGAAGCAATATACACAGATGATTACAGAGGTATATTTGTACATCGTATCATAGACAACACGCAATTTATCGAAACAGAAAAGAAAAGCCAAATATATAGGGCTATGGCGGGTACTGAATGGGGGGCTATGGCATTAAATAATAACTTTGCTTATGATGATTTTTCTGCGGTAAGAAAGCGCAATTTAAAAGGGTATGTACCTGTAGTAGGACTGCGGTATAAAAATCATAATTACTATATTTATCAGAATAACGGAAGTTACTATATGACTTTTGCACCTGCTAAGGGCGTTAGGGTATATAATCTTAAAGTTGAGAACGAACAGAAAGCATTTTTTGTTGACTACTTGTTAGACTTTCAAGATAGGAATATAACAGGCTGTATGGAGTTTGAAACGTACACTATGTACGACTTAATATCTAATTACAAAACTTTTTTCAAAATTTAGTTGACAAATATATTTTAGTGTGTTATCTTAAATACAACAGATAAAGGTTATCTCATTTGAGATAGAAAGGGTGGTACATATGAAATTAGTAGTAGATATAACAGAAAATACCAACGAAGTAACGAGGTTAGTATTCCATGATTGTGATTATGATTTAGATAAAATATGGCGCAGTTATTGGAAGCGATACATGAATGGAGAATTTGAGCACATAGAAATGAAGTACGATATAGATTGATGTTTAGCGGGCACTGCCCGCTTCACATAGAAAGGTGGTGAGAAAATGATAATAACCAAGTCAAGGCAGGAAGTTAAAGACGAACTAGACGCCGAAGTCAACAGGCTATTGCAACTCGATAGCGAAATCACAGATATTAACAAAATAATAGTTGATTTACAGACACACGTACACAGTTTGCAGGAAATTAAATCCGACGTATGGTGGCGTATCGAGGATTTAAAAGAGGTATTAAGTAATGAGCAGTCGTAAATACCAAGAAAGAAGCGTTAACCCGTCACTTTATAAGGTTGACAGCGTGTGCGAGATACGCACACAGTACAATTTATCATGTAGGAATTGCGAATACTATAAGTATTGCACAAGTGAAAGGAGAGTTAAAAATGGCAAGAAAAATTTCAAACGAAATCAAGGTGTTAAGAGCGAAGAAGTATAAGGGTACACAGTTTGTTGACCTTGAAATTAACGGTGTTAAGGTGTACGGCTGTAGACTGATTGATAGTAAGAATGGTAAGTTTATCGGTTTCCCGTCTTACAAGGGAAGTGACGGAAAATATTACTCACACGCATACATCGAACTTAGCGACGAAGAAGTAGAACAGATTGAAAACGACATAAAAGATATTGAATAAGCAGGTTACAGCCCGTCAGACATAAGTTTGGCGGGCTGTACTAGAAAGTAGGTTTATATGATTAAGATTAACGGTATCAACACAATCAATAAGATTAAGATTGAAGAAGCTTTTCATAATTGGACTGATTGTATAAGTAGTTATTTTAATGAATCGTCAGAACTATTTGAAATTGTACTTAGTGACACAGTACCCGTAGCAATTAAATACTACAATTCATGCAATGACATAACAATAGATATAGGTTGCAGGCGTGTATATTTGCAATCGGGCGAATTTATCAATGTGGAGGTATGTTGAATGATAGGTTTAGTATTGATAGCTGTAGGGCTTATAACATTATTGATTATAGGGGGCACAAAATGAAAGAACTACTTATCTGTCTAGGAATTGTAACCGCTGTATATGCGCTTATGTTAGTAACTGTTTATCTTATAGTATTGATAAATACATTTATAGGGAAGGACTTGTAATGAATGAACTTATTAAAGATTTAACGAAAATGCTAACTGCATTATCTATGCAAAATAATGAAGTGTCGCAGACACTTATGTATTACGTAAGCAATATACTTGATGACTTAGAGAATGTAGCAGACGAAATGGACGAACTACAGGAACGTATTGAAGAACTAGAAAGAGAGGTGTACTAATGAAATGTCCATTAAGAGTCATAGAGTCATACGACTATGTTATAGTAGGCGATACTACGTGTGTTAGAAAAACATCATCAGACTACGCAGAATGTTATGAAGAAAACTGCCCGTGTTGGAAATATGAAGTTGGGAAGGGTTTCTATTGCATACAATTTGATTTAGAAAGAGGTAACGATTATGAATGATGAAACTATCCATAAACCTACAGTTATACATTTAATACGTATGCTGTATTTTGATTTATGCGGAACAGATGCAGGTGTGAAGGTATTGCAGATTCTTGACAAGTTAGACGGATTACACACAGTTGAAGATAGGTTAACCGATGATTGCATACTAAATGGTGAATTTGAAGATGATGATATTTGACGGTAAAATGTAGTTAGAAATGTTTAGGAGGTGCAAGTAAATGACAGAAATAGTAATAGCAACAGTAACAGCAATATCGAGTCTAGGCGGTAGCGCACTTGGCGTACTTGCGTCAAGTAAACTAACTAATTACAGGCTTTCAAGATTAGAAGCCGAAGTAAAAGAGTTATCAGTCAAAAACGACGATATTACAATTTTAAAAGAGCAAATGAAGGGAGTGATTGAAGATGTTAAAGAGCTACAAAAACGCTGAATTTTCAAAGAAACTGCTAATATTTATTGAAGTGCTTATTCTAGCACTATTCGTACTTGTGATGATTGCTACATTCAAAGGGTTAGCCGAACCGCTTACAGCACTTATAACAGGAGTGTTTAGTCTTGCGTCAATCGCTTTTGGTTTCTATTTTTGGAAAGCCAAAAACGAGAATATCAAGAAATATTCTAAGATGTTCACGGAAGAAGAAGCAGAACGTTTTTATAAGATTGTAGAGAGGTTAAAAAATGATGATGCAGGGAATTGATTTAAGCAAACATAACGTTGTAACCGATGAAAGTAAACTGTCGGGCAAAGTAGATTTTATGATAATTCGTGCAGGTGGTAACTTTGGTGGTTACTATAAGGATTCTAAGTTCGAGAGATATTATAACATGGCTAAAATATTAGATATTCCTGTAGGTGCTTACTACGATGCAGGAAAAGAGTTTTACACTACAGAAAAGGGTATTGCCTACGCAAAACATTTTATTCAATTAATGAGCGGTAAACAGTTCGATATGCCCGTATATCTTGACATTGAAGTAACCCCGAAGAAGTATAAAAAGCTTATAACAGACGCTTGTATAGCTTTTTGCGATACCCTTGAAAAAGCGGGATATTTTGCAGGAATATACGCAAGTGACATATCGGGCTTTGCAGATATGCTAGAATATAACAGGCTTACTAATTATACACTTTGGGTAGCCCGCTACGGTAAGAAGCCCACATACGTCAAGAACCCGCCTATGTGGCAATATTCAAGTAAGGGAACTGTAAACGGAATACGGGGAAATGTTGACTTAGATTATTGTTATGTCGATTTTCCCAAGATAATTAAGAGAGGACACTTTAATGGTTATTAAAGCTTTTACAGGCTTTCAAAAGAAGCCTAACGAAACAAAACAACCTACAGGCGGTACAGATATTACAGTACGCCTTAAAGAGAATACAAGTGTTATTAACCCCGTCTTTTTACTGACGGGGTACAACCTTGCACACAATTATATTCAATGGGGTAGCAGGTATTACTTTATAGACGATATTGTTATCATTGGTAACGAATTAGCAGAATATCATTGTAGCACCGATGTATTAGCTACATATAAAACTAATATCGGTAGCAGTTCGCAGTATGTACTTCGTTCTGCAAGTGCGTCAAATGGTGAAATTAATGATAACTTTTACCCTATGATAGCACACAAAACATATTCACGGGATAATCACGCAACACCATTTATTGAACCCGATTTAGGTACTTTTATTTTTGGTGTACAGGGTCACCCCGATAACGCAACATTTGGTTGCACTACTTATTATGCGCTTGACGTAATAGAGTGTCAAGACCTAATGGATGCAGTATTTAACATATCTGATAGCACATACGATTCTAGTAGCGTAGTATCTATGCAGATACCCGAAGAAGTGTACAAGTCGCTGATTAATCCGCAACAGTATATTGTAAGCTGTATGTTTTTACCGTTTGAGTGGCAGACAATAGGCGGGGGTTATGCACCATATATTAATTTAGGTTGGTACAGCTTTCCCACTAACAATGCCATGTATTTTGACCCTACATATGTTGAACTTCCTTACATAGAGCAGAATTTTACAATACCGAAACACCCACAAGCAAGTGCAAGGGGCGTATATCTTAATAATGCACCATATTCAGATTACACACTGTCTTACATGCCTTTTGGTGATATAAACATTCCCGCTGATTTAATATTAAATTCAACGAATTTGTATACGAAGGTTATAGTTGATGTAGTAACGGGAAAAGGAACATTAAGGGCATATGCGGGAACGTCAGAAAGTGACCCGTTAGTTGCTAGCGTTAGTACACAAGTAGGTGTACCGATAGCAATATCGGGAGGACTGTATGACCTTAAACCATCAGACTTTACGGCGGCGGCGATAGACACGGCGGCGGCTATGATAGTTAACCCCTTAACAGGTGCGGGAACAGGTATTAAAATTGCCGCAAACCTTGCAGACGCGGCAAGTTCACATAAGTTATCTACATCGGGAAGTAATGGGGCGTTAGATTTTTTAGAATATGACATATGTTTATATGCAACATTCACACACGTTGCAAATGACGATAACGCACAGCATGGCAGACCGTTGTGTGATGTTCGCACAATCAATACGTTGTCGGGATATATCCAATGCTTACAGCCCGATTTAGATTTACCCGCAACACTTACAGAAAAACAGATGATAGTAGAATATATGTCAAATGGTTTTTACTATACATGAGGTGAATTATGAGTTTTACAGGCGTATCTATATATGTAGTATCTGCAATATGTGGGTGCTTTTGGCGTGAGTCGGGCGTAAATCCTGCTATATGGGAAAGTTTACGCCCGTGTGCATGGGATTATCAATACGAATATACACATAAAGGGGGCTACGGACTAGGACAATGGACAAACGTGGGAACACAGCACGGAAGGTTGTACCACCTACATGAATGGGTTACTAATAACGGTTATTCAGACGGTGACGGTAACGGGCAATTAGAGTATATGGCAGTTGAAGGGTATTGGACTAATTCAAGTAGTAGCCGTTTGGGTTATACGTCGCTTAGTCAGTTCATGCACAGCGATAGTACAAGTTTAGAAGATTTAGTGTGGGATTTCTTGGCAAATTGGGAAGGTGTAGCAGGAGACCATTACAGCGAAAGACTTAGCTATGCAAGGCAGGTATATAATTACATACTGCTACACGCAGGCGATAGTCAGTCGTATTCGTGGGTAAGTGGTAACAGGTACTTATCTAATAGCGACAGACTAAATAACTCTATGGTTATTTACAGGTACTTTCAAGGTGTCATACCGCCAACAGGACAGTACACCATATCAGTGCAGGTTAGTGGTAACGGAACGTGTACAGTGTACCCGACTACATCAGACGGAAATGAAAACATCACAGTTATACTTAACGCAGGTGCAGGCGACACCTGTACAGATATTGAGCTACGTGATACTGACACTTGGCAGTCTATAGCTTCAACACTTGTTCCGAATTTACCGACACAAACGTTTTTCATGCCACTTGAAAACATAACCGTAGTTGCGACGTTTACAGGAACACCACCAACACCACCGCCACAACCGACATTTAACCCTGTACTGTGTTGTATTTTAGGCAAACGCAAAAAGCGCAGAATAATACACTATTGAAGTTATCTGAATTTATGATATTCTTTAGATAGGCAGATAGGAAAAGCCCGCAAGGGTGAAACGCATAGGCGTTACGGGCTTGGCTCACCACCATTCAATCTATCTGCCTATTATATTGAATCTGTTTCACCTACAGTAGAAAGGAAAATATATGAATCTTACAGACATTATACAACTTGCAAAACAGGGGTATAAACCTAATGACATTAAAGAGTTAATCGCACTGTCAACACCTATAGACGAACCTGCACCCGAACCCGCAACGGAAGTGCAGGAAGTACAGGCAATAGAGGTTAAGAAAGAAGCCGAACCGCCTACAGATAACAGTGATGATTATACAAAAATCATTGAAGAAATGACAGAAAAACTAAGAGCAACAGAAGAAAAATTAAACAAGTTGCAACATGAAAACGTTAGACGCAACATAGCCGATACGCCCGAAGATAAGCGTAGTGACGTTGACGTATTCAACGATGCAATGCGTAATTTCATGTAACAGGAGGTAATTAAAATGGCTAGAAGTTTAACACCAAGAGATATACACGCCTTGATGAATCAGCTTGTTGTACAGGCTACAGGACAGCCGATTGCAGTAGGTGACGAAGTTGTAGATTCTTCTACTTTCGTATCTGCGGGTGAACTTGTAATGTCTACAGGCGTTGATAACGTACTTAATTCACTTTCAATCGTACTTGGACGTACATTTATGGCAGTAAGACCCTACAAGGCTAAACTTGCTATCATCAATGCACTTAACACAGATATGTACACAAACAGAATGAGAAAAATATCATTCTATTCACGTAAAGCACTTGCAAGTGGTGACTTTAATACACAGCTTTATACTAACCTCGCTAAAGGTTATGATAACGGAAGTAATAGCGGAAACAGTACAGCTTCCATGTGGGAACAGAACCCCGCTATTCCTATGGAAATGAACTTTGCAGGGCAGTCAACATGGGAAGATAGCACAACAGCGTATGAGTATCAGCTTAAAAATATTTTCCGTGATGAGAACGAATTTAACTCGTTCGTAAGCGGAATTATGACCGAAAAAGCTAACGATATTGAATCACAAAAAGAAGCATTTAACAGAATGACAATTCTTAACCATATCGCAGGTATATATGACCTTGATAAAGCTAACCCTAATGGACGTGTTATCAACCTTACAAAAGCATATAACGATAAGTTCGGCACGGCTTACACTTCCGAACAGCTTAGAACTACATATCTTAAAGAGTTCCTTGCGTTTTTCGTTGCTACATTCAAAATGGAAAGTAAGTACATGACAACACGTTCACTTGCGTACCATTGGAGCCCTGCAAAGCAGGTAGGCGGTGATGATTACTATTTACTCCGTCATACACCTTATGATAGACAGAAAGTAATGCTTTACGAACCTCTTTTTGTAGAAGCTACAGCACAGGTACTTCCCGAAATTTTCAACCCCGAATACCTTGACATTAAGACACAGTACGAAGGTGTAGATTATTGGCAGGTGTTTAAATCACCCGCAATAGACGTTGTACCCGCTATCCCCGATGTATCAACAGGTGTACAGACAGCAGGTGCAGAGGTTAATATACCTTATGTAGTTGGTATTATTTTTGACGAAGATGCTATAATGATTGATTATCAGCTCGAAGAAGCTACAGTGACCGTACAGGAAAGCAGAAAGCATTTTAGGAATTTTTGGTGGACATTCTCTAAAAACGCTATCAACGACTTTACAGAAAATTGCGTAATCTTCATAATGGAAGATGAAAGCGAAGAAGGTGGCGGTAGCAAGGTATCTGTAGCTAATAACTCAACCAAGAAAGCAATTAAGAAGGCTCTTGAAGAAGTCGCAGAAAAATGATAAGGGGGTGTTAGTATGAACTATACACCGCTTAATTATAACAATATTAACTTATCGGCGGGGAGATTTTCCCCGTCGTCTGTTAAATCTCACAATAACCTGTCTTTTTGGTTTTGGAGTCGTTCACTTTTTCAACGTGCTAGTAGCGTTATAGAGTTTGAACTTCCCGACGAATGGACAGGTAAGATTAAAGATTTTTTCGTTTATTGTTTGTTTAAGTTCGGGTATATAGTTGTATTTAACGATGATAAATACGGCTTGTCGTTTCAACCTTGCACACTGAAAGGGTATGATTTATACTATCAACCCGTAACTGCAAAGGTTGCTAATCCGAAATTGCAGAAAACAATAGAGTTAGGACAGGAAGGTGAGTTAATCAAACTCACACCCGATTATTTTGGGTGTTGGGATATAATCGACTACTACGCAGAAAAGTTATCAATGTTAGACGTATCGATTAATTCTAGCATAGTTAATTCTAAATTTGCTTTCCTCTTAGGGGCTAAATCTAAGGGGTGCGCACAAGCAATTAAGAAAATGTTAGACCAAATTAATAAGGGTGAACCCGCAGTAATATATGATAGTCGCATATTCGATGACCCTGTTTCAAAAGATACACCGTTTCAAACTTGGGTACGTGAGAATATGAAACAGAACTATATTACTACAGAGTTATTACAGGATTTTCAAACGATTATAAATGATTTTGACCGTGAAATAGGTATTCCGACAATACCCTATGAGAAGAAAGAACGACTTGTAACAAGTGAAGCGGAAAGCACTGTTATTGATGCTATGGCTCGTTCTACTGTATGGCTTGAAACCTTGCAGTCTAGTATAGATGAGGTAAAGAAACTGTACCCCGACATTAACTTATCGGCTAAGTTAAGGTATGAGGTGCAGGAAGATACTACAGGAGGTGGTAAAGATGAGTACAGCGAAAACAACCCTAATAGGGGCTAATCAATTCTTTATCAATGCGGGAAGCTCTTTGTTTCAGTATCTAACGTTACCTACAGGACTAGACAAAACCACGTTAACCGACAATATACTAATGTTAGGCGGTGAGTTTGAAACATTGTATTCAGACCCGATTTTTCTTAAAAATATGATTGGTATATGGTCGGCACGTGAACAGGACACGTTTAAACGTTGGGTTGATGCACTTGCGATTGATTATGCACCACTTGAAAACTATGACAGGCAAGAAACATGGACAGACGTATTAGACAGCGACGGAACAAGTAGAACGACAGGCAGTGTAGATACCGATACTACTAACGGCGAAACCGTTACTAATGACGTGTCAGCGTATGACAGCACAGGTTATCAGCCACATGACAAGAGTGTATCAAGTGCAACAGGAAGTATTGATACTGATACGTCAGAATCGAGTACAAGCACGTTAGACAACACTAATACACACACAGGCAGAGTACATGGTAACATCGGTGTAACCACATCACAACAGATGCTAACCGCAGAATTAGAGTTAGGTTATTGGAATATCTACAGCCGTATAACAGAAATGTTCATTAAAGAATTTTGTATTATGATTTATTCATAAAAGGGGGTGCTAAAATGGTTATCAACCCGTTAAATTTGACAAGCACAAGCGGGCAGAACGGATTTTTTAATAAATACCCCTATACTGATTTTCACGAAATGAATCTTGACTTTCTTTTGGCAGAATATCAAGCTATAGTTGATACTACTAATGAGATTATTTCATGGGTAAATAATCATCAGATAGAGTACGAAGAAGCTATAGCAAGACTTACAGCCGTAGAGAATGAGATAGAAACATTTGAAGCACGTGTACAAGCAGAGTTTGAAGCATTAGAACAACATTTTGAAGAAGAGTTTGCAGAGCAGACACGTATGCTAAATGAAGAACTTGCAAGGGTTAAAGCAGAGATTGCACAGGAAATGATTATACTACGTGAAGAAGTAACCCGTGCTATTACAGAGTTTAGAAACGAAGTCGAACAGCTAAAAATTGACGTTGCTAATGCTATCTTACAGCTTAAAACCGAAGTTAATCAAGCTATAGTACAGATGTATTCTATACTTGATGCAAACAACGAATACGTATTTCAGTATGTTGAAAATCGGTTAGAAGAATTTATTAATAGTTTTCCCGAAGTTATTACAGTATATGTATATAACCCGTGCAGGGGTTATGTTACAAACATTCAGACAGCCGTTAATGACCTGTATAGTGTAGCGTGTGTATGGGGCTTAACCGCAGAACAGTACGACAGCTTACAGTTAACTGCAAGTGAATATGACGCTAAACAGCTTACTGCAAGTCAGTACGACCAATACGGATATAACTTGTTATACCCGAACCCTGCGCACTATATGATTTCACCGTTTACAGGCTTGTATGTACCGTTACAGGAAGTTATAACAGACCTTGCACACCTGCACATGGGCGGTATCACAGCAAGCGGATATGACGCATTAGAAATGACTGCGGAATATTACGACGGCTTAGAATTAACAGCATTTAATTACGATTGGTTCGGCGACGAACTTCTTACAGCGTAAAGGAGGTATTTAGTATGAGCGCAACTAATTCAACAACAAACTACAATTTGCCCGTATTTATTGGTACAGATAAGCCCGCGTGGCTTACTGATTGGAATGGGGCTATGAATACTATCGATAGCACTATTGCGAGTGTATCTAATGCACAGCAGGGCGACGCAACATCAATTTCGGGGTTGCAGAGTTCAGTATCTTCGCTTTCTGATACAGTTGGAGGACACACGACAGCAATTACATCACTTAATACTGCGGTAACGGGCAATACAGGTAGTATTAACACGATTAACTCACTTATCGGTAATGGTGAACCTACAACAACCGATAAGACCATTATAGGGGCTATCAATGAACTTAACGCAGAGATTGTACCTGTACAGGAACTTACTGCAAGTAATGTACCTATAGCACAGATTGCAGGCGTTACTGCTGATGATGTGCAGGAAGCACTTGAAGCAATCAACGCTAAAATTACAACAGGCGTATCAATGACAAAACTTTGGGAAAATTCTGACCTTACACAGGACTTTGCAAGCGGAACAATTACATTGTCTAGTGGTGACTATGATTTACTTCTCTGCATAGCACTTGCAGAAAAAGGCACAGCAAACGAGATAAGCGTAATTGTACAGGCAGGAAAAGCAGTTTACCTTAACTTTGGGCATACAGGTTCAGACCATATTGCTATGTGTGAAAGAATACTTGCTTATACAGATTCTACACATCTTAGTGCAGGTAACTGCACAAGAGCGTACGGCGACGCTTCACCCGCTACGAATAACAGCTTTATCTTACCCGCAGTTATATACGGTATTAAATTCTAATGTTTCACGCCCGCTTTATCGTACTAAAGTAAAATATTTTTCTTGACAAAATGTCCTGCTTGTGCTCTCACGCATAAGCAGGGCGTTTTTAATGTCTGTTGTTAGCACTGACTAACAGCCGGTCTGTCCTGCAGCTATCCCGTAAGCCCAGTGTTTATGCACGTTTCACGGATTCGGGGAAGTTTCGGAGGTGCAGAGGTCTTTTCTACCAC
>JAEIGA010009549.1_pt1 | contig 14687 bp, 13 predicted proteins | sample 9270691 | NCBI WGS metagenome assembly JAEIGA01 (sample SAMN17057246, study PRJNA624740) | gut metagenome | biome: biome; isolation source: fecal sample | host: Bos grunniens | place: China: Xizang | collected 2019
AATATCTCTGGTTCGTTGTATGTGGATCAAGAGACCGACCCAAGCCAACGCTCCAGCGCACAAGGTTTGTTTGTGATGATGACCAACGGTTTTGGTGCTACAATTGGAACTTTGGCTGCACAAGCAATTGTGAACCACTTTGTTAATGCCGAGTCTGTGATTGCAGCAGGTCCTATGGCTATCTGGCAAGGTTGGCAAACTAGTTGGTATATTTTTGCTGCATTTGCATTAGTAGTTGCCTTGGCATTCTGGGCTATATTCCCTAAGACTCCTGTTAAGAAGTAAGACTACTTGCAGACTTTCCTAGTCGGAATAAGAATATGTTTCGAAAAGAACTATCATATTATTTTTCAACTCCAATTGCCTATATTGTAATTGGGTTGTTTCTATTGGCTATAAGTTTGTTCTTGTGGGTAATTCCTGGTCAATGGAATGTAATTGAATCGGGATATGCACAAGTGGATGGGCTCTTTCAAATTAGCCCATGGTTGCTGATGTTGGTTTGCCCTGCATTGACAATGCGCCTTTTTGCAGAAGAACGACAAAGTGGTACATGGATTTTACTACGCGCCCAACCAATCCCATTATGGAAAATTGTAGTGGGGAAATATATGGCATCCTTTTTCCTAACTGTTGTTGCTTTACTGCCATGTATTGTTCACTATTTTATTGTGTATTACATGGCAGAACCAATCGGCAATATAGATGGAGGACAATTTGTAGGATCAATGATGGGGTTGGTATTTTTAAGCGCATCATTCTTAGGTATTAGTATGCTATGTGGAACTATAACACATAGTCAACTAGTAGCTTTCATCATGGGTGCAGTAAGTTGTTTTGCACTCTTTTGGGTAGCTTTGCAAGATCATTACCATAGTATCTCTCGAGGAGTGGTTGACTTACATGATGTGCTATTTTTCCTCACTACAGCCATAGTTTCAATAGTTATTAGTATCATTATTTTGGACAAAATAACCAAGAAATGACTAGAATTGGACTTTTAAGCGATACACACGGATATTTAGATCCTCGTGTATTGGAACATTTTTCAAATGTAGATGAAATTTGGCATGCAGGAGATATTGGCAATGCAATGGTATTGCAACACTTGCGCGAATTTAAACCCACACGAGCAGTATATGGCAACATGGATAGTGGAGATGTGCGATATTCACTTAGCGAATTTTATCGATTTCGTATAGAAAATGTGAATGTCATGCTAACACATATTGGCGGATATCCTGGAAAATATAATCCATGGTTGCTTCCAATGTTTAAAAAGGAAACTCCGCAATTGTTTGTTTGCGGACATAGCCATATATTGAAAGTGCAATATGACCCTATTTGGAACATGCTAACAATGAACCCTGGAGCAGCCGGAAAACAAGGTTGGCAAACTGTACAAACATTGTTACGTTTCGTGATAGACGATCAGGAAATTCGTGATTTAGAGGTGATAGAATTAGAAAAAAGATGATGTCAATTGTTTAAAAATATGTTATATAGCACACTTTACGATTCTAACGCATTAAAAGGTGTTGCAGAACATAAAAAATGCTATTGCGGGTATGAGAAAAAAGCAGTACCTTTGCAGCGGATTTAAGAATTGAAACAATCTTTTTTGTACCTTAAAAAATCAAACAGACTAATACCATGGAAAAATAGCCGTCGTGAGACGGCTTTTTTCTTTTTTATCAACAAACAAGAAAGCTTACAAGATTATCTTATACAATGCAATTATCGAGCGCATGGCAAATAGCCTTCTTATTCATATTTTGGCCAATAAACACTAATTTTTGCATGCGATCTCCATAATGTTCATCCCAATCTCGTTGGAGGAGAGGGTCTTGTGCCATCATAAGCATAAGCTCCTCATTGGGCATTGTTGCGTAAAATGTGCCAGCTTGCTTGAGATTAAACTGCTTACCCGCTTGTTCAAAAAGGTAGCACATATCGTACTCCTCTCTAAAGTAACACATACCTTTACAACGAATGATTCCTTTATCCCAATGGCGGGCTACAAACTCATCAAATCGATTTAAATCAAATGGCTCACGGCGATAATATACAAAGGTAGATATACCATACTCATCGCCATGGTTATGGCAATGGCAATGCGGGTTATCACATTCATGGTCGTGGTCATTACAATGGCAATTTGAATCATTGCACCCATGATGATGCTCATGATGATGGTGCTCGTGCTCATCGTGATAGTGGTGATGTTCTTCTACCTCTCCTTCAACACCTTGAATCCACGCCGCAGAGGTAGCAACTTGTTCAAAATCAAAGAGTTCGGTGTCAAGGATTTCAGTAAATGGGACATCGCAATAATCACAATCAATAATCTTTGCCTTAGGTTGAATGGCACGAAGAATAGCACAAATATGTTCTCGCTCCTGTGCATTCACCTCAGACACTTTGTTTAATAATATAAGGTTACAGAATTCGATTTGCTCAATAACGAGTGATGCAAGATCGTTTTTATCTGCGATCGGTAATTGGTTGTCAACCACGGGCGATAGTTGTGCCATAAATTCATCCTTTAGTCGGAGAGCATCCACGACAGTAACGATGGCATCCAAAGATGGAATAGGCGCAGAAGAAACCGGTACCATCGAAGTATATGATGCTATTGTTTGTGCGATAGGAGCAGGTTCGCAGATGCCAGAAGCTTCAATGACAATATAATCAAAAGCGTTACGGAAGGAAGATGTAGAGTCGGTTGACGATTGTTCAACTGTAGCTGCACAGAGATCGCGAAGTTGTTGAACTAAATCCATCTTCAACGAACAACAAATACAACCATTTTGCAGAGCAACTAGGCTATCATCTTGTTGCGCTACTACACCACCCTTTTGGATAAGTTCGGCATCAATATTGACTTCACCTATATCATTGACTATCACAGCAAATCGTATCCCCTTCCTATTGGAGAGGATACGATTAAGGAGAGTTGTTTTTCCACTGCCAAGATATCCAGTCAGCAGTAAAACGGGTATTTTATCTTGAAGCATATTCCAACTTATTATCTAGTAGCATATCGAGAATATATATCAAAATATTTGTCGAACAACTCATTTTGTTCAAATCTCTGAAGATTGTTCAACACAAATCCGAGTACAGCAGAATAATGTCCTATAGTTGATTGAGCAGATTTGCGTAATTGTGGTTCAAGAGATGCCCCCCACTCCATATACTCTTGGCAATTCTCTGCTACATCGATCATAATGGCATTAGCTTTTTCTATTTCATCCATAGCATAATAAAGCGAAGCCATTGATGCAGAAGTGTAATCATATGGGACATTGAATCCAGGTAACATTTCTTCAGCGAAGTCTAAAACATTCAAAGCCTTATCATATTTTCCTTCGTCATACAATGCCTCTGCTAGTTGACAGAACATCATGCGGTGCGTACGACACATGCGCATGGTATTCTCATCAATATATATACCAGGAATATTGATATTGCCATATTTGAATTTATTCAACATGTTATCGTACATCACTTCGGTATTAACTCTTGGTTTGCCATCAGCACTACGTTCAGGTGTGATGCGATATGCCATACCGGTGAGTTCAAGATAAGGGTTAAGCCCTAGATGGTAATCCTCGCCAATAGTTACAGCAAAGTAGATTGGTCGTTTCCATTGATTAGTAGATAGCATTTCCATAACCATCATCTCGGAGCGAGTAAATCTACGTGCTTTCTTGAAATTAATCTTTTGACTATCAGGAGAGAGCACATATAGTTGGTCAGTTGGGATATATCCTTCGCCATCGCGTTTAGTACGAGGATCGGTAGAATGTAAGAATTGGAATGCTTTTTTCACTTCAAGTGGAGCATTGAGTCTATTTTCCACCCATACAACTTCGTTTTTGCCTGGCATAAAATCTTCATAATCCCATGAAATAGGTAATGCTGGCGAGTTGTAATATGGTCGTTTCATTTGACTGATATACCAATCCGTTTGCAAATATGATAGATTGCATGCTCGTACATCGTTTCGCTCTTCTTCCACCTCAATATTGTACCATAGAGGGAAAGTATCGTTGTCTCCGTTGCAGAATATAATTGCTTCTTTGTCACAAGATTTGAGGTAGTTAGCACCAAAATCTCTTGCAGCATAGCGATTTGAACGGTCATGGTCATCCCAGTTTTGCGATGCCATTTGAGCAGGCACAAGTAATATAACTAGCACGGCGATAGCAGCAACAACAGTTTGTGCTTTGTCATTTTTGATCACTCGATTGATTAGATCGATGATTGCCATTACACCTAAACCAATCCATATGCAGAAAGCATAGAAGGAGCCCGCGTATGCGTAGTCACGCTCGCGAGGTTGGTAAGGTGTTTGGTTGAGGTAGACAACAATAGCCAAACCAGTCAGGAAGAATAATAAGAATACAATTGCGAATGAACGGTATCCATCTTTGTTTTTCCCCTCATTATTTCGTTTGCCAAGTTGCCAGCACAAACCAATCAAACCAAGAATAAGAGGGAACATGTAATATACATTATGTCCCTTATTTTCTTTGAGTTCCGTTGGAAGTTTAGATTGATCTCCCAATAGAGCATTGTCAATAAATGGGACTCCAGTAATCCAATTGCCCTTTGTCAAATCACCATATGACTGAAGGTCGTTTTGGCGTCCAGAGAAATTCCACATGAAATATCTCCAGTACATGAAGTTGACTTGGTAGCTAAAGAAGAACTTAAGGTTCTCCATAAATGTAGGGCAATATTCTGTTTTCGTTTGTCCACAATAATCGTAACGGATTTTCTTTCCTTCTACATTAGCCCATTCCTTATATGCCTGAATATGAGATGGTTGTCCAGAATGCATGCGCGGGAATAGCATTTTGAACTCGTCCATATATTCGTAGCTTGTTTTGTAACCTGTTATTACATAACGATCTTTTTCGCCATCTTTTTTAGGAGCAGGTGCATATTGCGCATGCCCTTGTTTCTCAACAGGGATACACATTTGGCCCTTTACCTCTAGTTTCACAGGCGCATTATATGTCTGTCCATAGAAGAGAGGTGTATCTCCGTACTGCTCACGGTTGAGGTAGTATTTGAGAGAGAACACATTGTCAGGAGAGTTTTGATCCATTGGGGTGTCGGCATTGGAACGGATAACGATTGCCGCATAACTAGCATAGCCAATAACCACAACGGCAACCATCGTAGCAATGGTATTGAGCCATCGTGCTGGAATCACTTCTTTCTTCAAGAAGAGAACGACCAACATGGTGATTATCAGTAGGATTCCTATCAAGGCACTCTCTTTGATAAATGGTACGCCTGCGAGTGCCATTGCCAAAACAAAAGATATGATGGTGCGGTTATTGATAGTTTCTTCCTTATCAATCACACAATAACTTTCCCATATAGCCCACACGAGTGCCGTGGACATCAGTACAAGATATACAGCTAAGCCGGTATTGAATGGGCATCCCAGGACATTTGTAAATAATAATTCAAACCAACCAGCAATAGTTGGGACACCAGGGATGATTCCATAGAGAATCACAGCCAATATTGCCACCGATACGCCAAAAGCAGCGCATACACCTTTCCATGAGAAGTCGTGACGACGGAAGTAATATACCAAAACAATAGCAGGTATTGTCAAGAGGTTGAGCAAGTGGGTACCAATACTCAAACCCATAAGATATGCAATGAGAATCAGCCACTTATCCGAACCTTCTTCGTCAGCGTGCTCCTCCCACTTAAGAATGAGCCAGAAAACTACCGCTGTAAAGAGTGAAGAAAGTGCATATACCTCACCTTCTACGGCAGAGAACCAGAATGTATCGGAAAATGTGTAAGCTAAGGAGCCAACGAAACCAGCACCGAGTAGAGCGATTCCTTGGGTGAGGGTGTAGGATTGAGTAGAATTATACAGCGGTTGTGTATCGTTGTTTCTTACCAATTTCCTACCGAGTGCTGTGATGGTCCAAAAGAGGAACAAAATTGTGAACGCCGAAGCCAAAGCAGAAAGAGCATTCACGCACATAGCTACATGTGAAGCATCACTAGCAAAGAGTGAGAAAAAGTGTCCCAATAACATAAAGAAAGGTGCCCCGGGTGGGTGACCAACATCTAATTTATGTGCACTTACAATAAACTCGCCACAATCCCAAAAAGAGGCTGTAGGCTCCATCGTCAAAAGATAGGTTGCAGCAGCGATAGCAAAGACCAGCCAGCCACAAACCACATTCCACAATTTAAAATTCTTCATAAAACAAATATAACTATTGCGCTATTAGCGCGTTCAAAATGTTCAGTAAGTTCCTATATTATGCCAATTTAGGCAATTTGGGTACAAAGGTAGTAAAAATAAATGAAACAAACAAGAAGTCGTAAAAGATATAATCTTTTTTCTAAAAAAAATGATAGATCACTCTCCTTCTTATGGTCGGTCACATCATCGGTAAATATACTCGAATAACTAACTAATAACTAAGTAATAACTAAGTAATAACTAACTAATCACTAACTAAAATGATAGTTCAAATGCGTAATTATGCGGATATCTTGCGGAAAGACATAAGTTTCCTCAAAAAAAATACAGAAAAAACACAAGAATTTAAAGAAGAGAAGCGCGATAAAAAAAGCCGAAAAATTTGGATATATCAAGAAAAAGTAGTACCTTTGCAAACTTAATTTAGCCGTATGCCGGCTTAACACGAAGCAGAACAATTAAGTCGCGGATTGCTACGGCTAAGATTTAAGAATCAGTAAATCAAAAATAAAACAATTAAATCAAGCAAATAAAACAATTAAATCATAGCAGAATCATGAATTTGAGCGACAGAGTAATTGCAGTAATTGGCTTAGGGTATGTGGGTTTACCATTGGCCATAGAGTACGGAAAAAAATATCGCGTAATCGGTTTTGATATCTACCAAGCTCGTGTAGATGAGTTGAACCGGGGCGAGGATCACACTTTAGAGGCAGATCTTGTAGGTATGAAACAAGCTCGCGATGCATACGAAAGCACCAAGAAGATTGGTTTGACATTCACGAGCAATATGGATGAGTTGAAGCAAGTGAACACCTATATTGTGACAGTACCTACTCCAATTGACCGTTTTAACAATCCAGACTTGACTCCGCTATTGAAAGCGAGCGAGACTATTGGTAAGACCTTGCAAAAAGGTGACTTGGTGATTTATGAGTCAACCGTATATCCTGGTTGTACAGAGGAAGATTGTGTGCCTGTATTGGAGAAGTTTAGCGGTTTGAAATTCAATGAGGATTTCTACTGTGGTTATTCGCCAGAGCGTATTAATCCAGGCGACAAAGTGAATACTTTGACTAAGATTAAGAAGATCACTTCAGGTTCGACCCCAGAGATAGCAGACTTGGTGGATGCGTTGTATAACTCTATTTTGGAGAACGGCACACACAAAGCTCCAAACATGAAGGTTGCTGAGGCCGCAAAGGCGGTAGAGAATAGCCAACGAGATGTGAATATTTCGTTTATGAACGAGTTGGCATTGATTTGCGACCGTGTAGGTATTGACACTAACGATGTGATTGAGGCAGCGGGAAGTAAATGGAACTTCTTGAAATATCGTCCAGGTTTGGTGGGCGGACACTGTATCTCAGTTGATCCATACTATTTGGCACACAAAGCGAAGTCATTAGGATATGACCCCCAAGTGATTTTGTCAGGCCGTGCAGTGAACAACTCTATTGCTAAGTTTATCGCAGATAAGGTGCTGAAATTGATGATTCAAAAGGATCACAAAATTAAAGATGCCAATGTGCTACTATTGGGTGTGACCTTCAAGGAAAACTGCCCAGACTGTCGCAACACGAAAGTGATTGGCATTGTGGATGAGTTGGAAGAATTTGGTTGCAAAGTAGATATATATGATCCATGGGCGAGTGCAGAAGTAGTGAAGCATGAGTATGGCAAAGAGTTGATTGCAGCGATTGATCCAGATAAAAAGTATGCCGCAGTTATCGCATGCGTGAGCCATAATCAGTTTAAGACTTTCGACTTCAAGAAATATAAAGAACAGGGTGCGGTGATTTTTGATGTGAAAGACTTTGTGGATCGCTCTGTAGTTGATGGACGATTGTAGTTTTGAATTTAAGCATCTAGAATTACGAATTCATGATAATAGCTGTAGCTGGAACAGGATATGTAGGCTTGTCGATTGCGACATTGCTGGCGCAACATCACAAGGTGTTGGCAGTGGATATTATACCCGAAAAGGTGGAGATGATCAATCGTCGTCAGTCTCCTATTCAAGACGAGTATATTGAAAAATATTTTGCGGACAAGGAGTTGGATTTGATCGCTACTTTGGACGCAGAAATGGCATATAAGGAAGCAGAATATGTGGTCATTGCCGCTCCGACGAACTATGATAGTCAGAAGAACTACTTCGACACCTCGGCTGTGGAGCAAGTGATTGAGTTGGTCATGCGTGTCAATCCTAATGCAATCATGGTCATCAAGTCAACCATTCCTGTTGGTTATACAGAGTCGGTACGCAAGAAATTTGGCACAGAAAATATCTTATTTTCTCCTGAATTTTTGCGCGAATCAAAAGCTTTGTATGATAATTTATACCCTTCGCGCATAATTGTAGGCACAAACACAAAAAACGAACGATTGGTGAAGGCTGCCAAGCAGTTTGCCGGATTGCTACAAGAGGGCGCAATAAAAGAGAATATAGACACTTTGTTTATGGGCTTTACCGAGGCAGAGGCAGTGAAGTTGTTTGCCAATACCTATTTGGCTCTTCGCGTAAGTTACTTTAATGAGTTGGACACATATGCAGAGATGAAAGGTCTAGATACTCAATCAATTATCGAGGGCGTATGCCTTGATCCGCGCATCGGGACACACTACAACAACCCATCTTTTGGCTATGGTGGATATTGTTTGCCGAAGGATACCAAGCAGTTGTTAGCCAACTATCAGGATGTTCCCGAGAATTTGATTGAAGCAATTGTCGAGAGCAACCGCACAAGAAAAGACTTTATTGCGGATCGTGTCTTAGCAAAAGCAGGTTACTATGATTATTATAACAATGGTCAGTTTAATGCGCAAGAAGAACATGCTTGTGTGATTGGAGTGTACCGATTGACAATGAAGTCAAATTCGGATAATTTTAGACAGTCAAGCATTCAAGGAATCATGAAGCGTGTTAAGGCAAAAGGTGCGCAGGTGATTATATATGAGCCTACTCTACCCGACGGAAGCACATTCTTCGGTTCGTTGGTTGTTAATGACTTAGCAAGATTTAAAGCACAGTCTCAAGCCATCATTGCCAACCGCTATGATGAATGTCTTGCGGATGTAAATGACAAAGTATATACACGAGATATTTTTAAAAGAGATTAATACCAAAACACATAAACAATGAAAGGAATTGTACTAGCAGGAGGTTCAGGTACACGCTTGTATCCAATCACCAAAGGAATTAGCAAACAATTGATGCCAATCTATGATAAACCAATGGTTTATTATCCCATCAGCGTGCTGATGTTGGCCGGTATTCGCGATATTTTGATAATCTCTACCCCATATGATTTGCCCGGATTTAAGCGTCTTTTGGGCGATGGTAGTGATTATGGTGTAAGCTTTAGTTATGCAGAACAACCATCACCAGACGGTTTGGCACAAGCGTTCACAATTGGTAAGGATTTTATCGGGGACGATAGCGCATGTTTGGTTTTGGGTGATAATATTTTCCATGGATCTGGCTTTACATGTATGCTGAAAGAAGCAGTTCGCGCTGCGGAAGAAGATAAGAAAGCGACCGTATTCGGCTACTGGGTGAGCGATCCAGAGCGTTATGGTGTAGCTGAGTTTGATAAAGAAGGTAATTGCTTGAGCATAGAAGAGAAACCACAACATCCTAAGAGCAACTATGCAGTTGTAGGTTTGTATTTCTATCCTAATAAAGTAGTGGATGTAGCAGCAAACATTCAGCCATCAGCTCGTGGGGAGTATGAGATCACGACTGTGAATCAAGAGTTCTTGAAGGATGGCGAGTTGAAAGTGCAGACTTTGGGGCGTGGTTTTGCTTGGTTGGATACTGGCACACATGACTCGTTGTCGGAAGCAAGTACATACATTGAAGTTTTGGAGAAACGTCAGGGTTTGAAAGTGGCATGCTTAGAGGGTATTGCATACCGTCAAGGTTGGATTACAGAGGAGCGTATGCGCGAGTTGGCCCAACCTATGTTGCAAAACCAATATGGACAGTATTTGCTGAAGGTTGTGGAAGATGTGAAGCAAAATGGATTTTCGCAATTAGATTGATTATATGGAAGTTATCAAAACCGCAATAGAAGGAGTATATATCATTGAACCAAAAGTATTTGGTGATGCTCGAGGGTACTTTTTCGAGAGTTTTTCGGAGAAAGACTTCAAAGAGCAAGTGGGGGATATACACTTTGTGCAAGACAATGAGAGCATGTCAAAACGAGGCGTGATGCGAGGCTTGCACTTCCAACGTCCACCTTATGCACAAAGCAAATTGGTACGTTGTGTGAAAGGCGAAGTGCTCGATGTAGCTGTAGATATCCGCAAGGGCAGTCCTACCTATGGACAACATGTGGCGGTATTGTTAACAGAAGACAATCATCGTCAATTCTTTATCCCTCAAGGATTTGCACATGGATTTGCGGTATTAAGTGAGAGTGCAGTATTCCAATATAAGTGTGATAACTTTTACCATCCAGAGGCAGACGGAGGTATTTCGATATTGGATGAGTCGCTTGGTATTGATTGGGGATTAGCAATGGAAGAGGCATTATTGAGCGAAAAGGATACAAAACATCCGAAGTTAATTGATTTTGACTCTCCTTTCATATACAAAGAGAATTGTTGATTATGAATATATTAGTAACTGGCGCAAATGGTCAACTCGGCAACGAGATTCGTATCGTGGCTAACGAGAGTAGTGATACCTACATATATACTGATGTGGTGGAAATAGAAGGCTTAAAGACAACCCTTCTAGATATTACATCGCTAGATTCAGTACGCAAGATTGTCAAAGAGAATGATGTAGAGTGCATCATCAACTGTGCAGCTTATACAAATGTAGATAAGGCGGAAACGGACGAGGCGATGTGCGAGTTGCTAAATGCAAAAGCCGTTGATAATCTAGCGATTGCGATGAAAGAGGTGAACGGAATCTTAGTGCACGTATCCACCGATTATGTGTTTGGAGGTGAACTTTATAACACTCCTTGCAAGGAAGACCAGAAGGGAACACCAACGGGAGTGTACGGTAAAACTAAGTTGCAAGGCGAGCAAAATATATTGTCATCGGGTTGTCATCATATCATTATTCGAACAGCATGGTTATATAGCGAATTTGGGAAGAACTTTTTGAAGACAATGCTCAATTTGACGGCAAGTAAGCCAGAGTTGAAAGTGGTATTTGATCAAGTAGGCACCCCTACATATGCATATGATTTGGCCGCTGCAATATATAAAATTGTCAGCGAGCGTAAGTACAAAGGAAATGATGGTGTGTATCACTATAGCAATGAAGGTGTTTGCAGTTGGTATGACTTTACGAAGGTGATTGCAGAGTATGCTGGGCATACAAAATGTGATATTCACCCCTGCCATAGTGAAGAATTTCCATCACCTGTCAAAAGGCCAGCGTACTCAGTTTTAGACAAGACAAAGATAAAAACTACTTTTGAAGTAGAGGTTCCATATTGGACAGATTCTTTAAAAAACTGTATGAGAAACATTGAGAATGTTTAGGAACTGATGACAAATTCGCAACGCATCATAGTAAATACCTTTGCTCAGTACACACGAACGATTATCAATGTGTGTCTGTCTTTGTATTCAACACGACTGATTTTGTCTGTGCTAGGACAGAGTGATTATGGTATATACTCGGTAGTGGCAGGAGTGGTGGCAATGCTATCCTTTGTAACGAATGCATTAGTAATTACAACCCAACGCTATTTATCCTTCTACCATGGTAAGGGAGACCTTAATCAAGTTAGTTTAGTGTTTGGTAACAGTCTGTTGCTACATTTCTTTATTGGTATATTGGTAGCAGGTGGATTATGTGCATTTGGTCCTTGGATAACACACGACTTTTTAAACATTGAAGCCGCTCGCAAAAGTGCAGCTTTGTTCGTGTATTTTGCAGCTGTAGCGATGTTGTTTACAAGTTTCATTACAGCTCCTATACGGGCTTTGTTTGTTGCGAGGGAAAATATCGTATATACTTCTGCAGTGGATGTAATAGATGGTGTGCTAAAATTGTTAATTGCTATTTTGCTATCTAAAATTTCTTATGATTCTCTTGTAACCTACTCTAGTCTATTGGTATGCATTTCTATTTTTAATCTGTTAGCATTCTTAGTATATGCAACAATTAAATATCCAGAATTTCATATTCCTAAAGTCAAAGAATTGAACAAGGAACACATTAAAGGCTTGAGCAATTTTGCAGGATGGACTGTCTATTCAACAGGTTGCGTTATAGCTCGCAACCAAGGCATTTCCGTCGTATTAAATTTGTTTTACGGTACACTAGTCAATTCAGCATATGGTATATCACAACAAGTTTCAGGAGCTGTTCAATTTTTGTCTACATCCATTTTGAATGCGATGAATCCGCAGATCATGAAGGCAGAAGGTGCTGGAGAACGACAAAAGATGTTGCATCTATGCGAATTAGCCAGTAAATATTCGTTCCTATTATTATCACTTGTAGCAATCCCACTAGTTGTAGAAATGGATACTATTCTGCGAATATGGTTAGGGGATGTACCTGAACATGCCGTTATGTTTTGCCGATTCATATTAATTGCCGCAATGTGTGATCAAATATCAATTGGATTGACGTCTGCTAATCAAGCAATAGGAGAACTTCGGACATATAATATCATATTTTATACATTAAAAATATTTGTAGTTATTATTGGATGGGGCTGTTTGAAATTTGGATTACCTATAAGTTCAATTATGTGGAGCTATGTAATCATAGAAATGCTAACCTCAGTTCTTCGCCTACCACTAATGAAACACATCGCAGATATAGATATTTCTAGTTTCTGTAAAAATGTATTTTTAAGAATAGCAGTTCCATGCTTATCAATGATCATAGTATGTTATCTATCAATCACTTTTATAAGCCTTTCATGGAGAGTGATAATAACATTCGCATTTGCCGCTAGCATAGGAATGTTGACAATTTGGGCCTTTGCATTGAGTGACAAAGAAAAACAACACATTAAAACTTGGTTCACAAATATAAGAAAGTAGTTGAGAATGCAACAGCAATCACATTCATCAATATGGCAACCATTAATCTATCTGATCATGATAGGTTTTACTTTTATTGCCATGCCTCAAAATAGCAGTACTTACTTGCTCACACGCTGCGTACAAGCTATTGAGGTCGCTTTCTGCATATCATTATTTATTCAATATTTTAGGCAAGCTATACGCCCTAACGGTTTTAACATACGAGTTAATCTTTGGTGGGCATTATACACCGTTTTAGCGTATATACTAACATCTTCTATATTGGGGCTAACACCCTTTTTCAATTGGTTGAATATCATTATTTTCCTATTACTTGGTGTATGTTATTGGCAACATGATATTGAAAATAGTTATAAATATATTGCCACCACTTTTTCTATCTTAATTTATTTGAATGCCATTTTATTCTTTTTATTCCCCGATGGATTATGGATTGATCATAATTGGCAAGGCACAGGAGATTCTACACGCCATTTATTTGGGAACTATAACCAAACGGGATTTGTGTGTCTAATAGGTATAACCGCCCAAGCCATGTATACGCTAACTACTAAACGTGGCGTGTTAAATTTGTTTGCACTTATCATAGTCTCCCTAGGATCTGTTATTTATATAGGTTCAATGACTTCTTCAATTGGATTATCTATTTTGGCTATCTACATAATCTTCCATAAATTCATTAAACGGCCTAAAATCTATTTAACCATTTTTACTGTTTTATATGTCTTATTTTTTGCAATTATCATATGGTATGGTAATTCCATTGAAGAAATTAGTTTGATGACTAAATTCATTGAAAACATTCTTTCTAAAGATACTACATTCACCAGCAGAACATACATATGGAGTAATGCTGTGTATAAAATACAACAAAGTCCTTGGATTGGCTATGGTTTACAAGATGTAAAATGGAATATGACATATTTAGCTGGATCAGGACCACATAACTTACTATTAACGTTATTATTACAAGGTGGGGTTATTCTTTGCGCTGGATTTCTTATCAATATCATATATGTTGTTAAAGAGGCACTTAAAGCCACGAATGGAGTAGGTGTTTTAGGTGTTGTATCAATATGTGTACTTCTTCTGATGTCGCTTTTTGAAGCGTACAACATAGTACAAACATTCTTATTTTTGCAATTAGTATACTACTCCCCGTTATTATACAATTATGAATCAAGAAGTTAGAACAGTATCTATTATTACTCCTTGCTATAATTCAGCGCAGTATATCGCCCAAACAATTGCATCTGTACAGCAGCAAACCCTTACTACTTGGGAAATGATTGTGGTGGATGATGGATCTACGGATGATAGTGCAACAATTGTGCAAGCTATGTCCGAAGAAGATGGACGCATTAAGCTTGTACAAAAAGAGAATGGAGGTAGTGCTAGT